>Ga0302277_1000010_pt1 | contig 249313 bp, 230 predicted proteins | sample III_Bog_N3_1_FD_198759 | JGI IMG/M metagenome (GOLD analysis project Ga0302277, IMG submission 198759) | Peat permafrost microbial communities from Stordalen Mire near Abisko, Sweden - III_Bog_N3_1 | ecosystem: Environmental > Terrestrial > Soil > Wetlands > Peat | place: Sweden: Abisko... | reverse complement strand
CCGGGTTGCAAGTATGGGTTACAAGTCGTCTTTTTCCGTTGTGGGAAATTGCATATTATTATTGCAATGATTGGTTAATTGCGCGGTTAGCTCAGTGGTAGAGCATTACCTTGACACGGTAGGGGTCAGAGGTTCGAAACCTCTACCGCGCACCATTTTCCCCTTGATACCCAAATCTCCCATTGCTTTGCAGGATTTCAAAACTGTTTGCGCGTGGTGGTGAATGGTTAATTCATTTAAAATTCTTTCGCATGAACCGCAAATTTTTCACCAGCGCCGGGGGACTGTTCGTCAGCTTGGGCATGGCGGCCGCGCAGACCAATCTCTTTGTCGCCAGCGATGGCGGCGCGCAATTTTCTTCCGTGCAATCGGCCATCATGGCCGTGCCTTCGGGCAGCAAAGAAAATCCGGTCATCATCCACATCAAACCCGGCACTTACCAAGAACTGATCTACATTCAGCGCGAAAAAAGATTTTTCAAACTCATAGGCGAAAATCCGACGAACACCATTTTGTCATTCAATCTTTACGCCGGCATCACGAATGCCGAGGGCAAACCCATTGGCACTTTTAAAACGCCTTCGACGACGATTGATGCGGACGATTTTTCAGCCGAAAATATCACGTTCGAAAATGCCGCCGGCCCGGTCGGCCAGGCGCTCGCGATCCGTGTGGACGGCGACCGCGCCAATTTTCGCAACTGCCGGTTTCTCGGCTGGCAAGATACAATATTGTTGAACCGCGGCCGGCAGTATTTTGAAAATTGTTACATCGCCGGCCATGTGGATTTTATTTTTGGCGCGGCGACCGCATGGTTTGAGAAATGCGAAATCCACGCGCTGCGCGATGGTTATCTCACCGCCGCTTCGACGCCGGTGGATGTGCCGTTCGGTTTTGTTTTTTCCAATTGCAAAATCACCGGCGAGCCAGCCGTGAAAACTTTTCTCGGCCGGCCGTGGCGCGTTTACGCGAGCACGATTTTTTTGAACTGCGAAATGTCCGACGTCGTCCGCCCGGAAGGTTGGAACGATTGGAAAAAACCGGAAGTCCACACGACGGCGCGCTACGCGGAATTTAATTCCACCGGCGCCGGCGCGAGTCCGACGAACCGGCCCGACTGGACGCGGCAGCTGAAAAATTCTGAGGCGCAAAAAATCACGGTGGAAAAAGTTTTGGGCGGCGCGGACAATTGGAATCCCGCGCAGAATTTCACGTTCAGCGCGAACCGCATGAACATCGAATACGGCGAGGCGGGCGGCGAAAAATTATGGCTCGACGCGCACGTGCCGGCGGGCGATGGAAAATTTCCCGTCGTGCTCATCGTCCACGGCGGCGGCTGGATGACGGGCGACCGCGAAAAAGACATCGTGCCGGTCTTCGCGCCGTTCGCGACCAATTTCACCTGGTTCACAATCAATTACCGGCTAGCACCGACGAACCGCTGGCCCGCGTGTTTTGACGATGTCCAGACGGCGATCCGCTGGGTCAAGGCGCACGCGGCGGAATTCAAGGGCGACCCGGATCGCATTGCGCTGCTGGGTTATTCTGCCGGCGGCCAGCTCGTGACCTTGGCGGGGACTCACGCAGAAAATGGCACAAAAGTTCAAGCCATCGTCGCGTTTGCGCCGCCGACGGATTTGGTCGCCGACAACGAACGGCGCGGCGGTTTAAGCATTTCGATGCGCAACCTGTTCAACTGCGATTCCACAAATCTTACCGACGACGTGCGCGCCGTTCTGAAAAAAAATTCACCGCTCACTTACGTCCAACCCGGCCTGCCGCCGTTTCTGCTCATCAACGGCAGCGAGGACAAAACGGTGCCGTTCGGCCAGACGCAAAAATTTTTCAACGCGCTGAAGGCGGCGAACGTGGATTGCGAACTGATTGCCATTCCCGACGGCCAGCACCGGATTGCGGATTGGGAAAGATTTTATCCGGCGTGGCAGGAGAAATTGATTGCGTGGCTTAACGAAAAACTGGCAACAAAATAATTTTCAGCGGAACGGCGTAAACCACGTCACTTCGCCGGCTCCAGCAAGCAGTTCACCAGTTTCACGTCGGCATTCAAAACCACATCGGGCTTTTTGACCTGCTTGAAAGTTGAATTATAAATCCGCACGCCGCGGATGGTCGCCGCCGGAAAACCGCGCACGTTCAGCACACGCGGCGTCTGCGCGACCGTGATGTTTTCCAGCACCACATTTCTCGCGACCGGATTGAAAACGCCTTGCGCGCCTTCTTCGTAAAGAAAATCAATCTGCAACACCGAGTCTTTCACGAGGCCGACATTGACGTTGCGCATGAAAATATTTTGCAGCACGCCGCCACGCATCGCGTTGGATTTCAGCCGCAGCGCGCAGACCAGATTCGGACTGCTCATCTCACAATTCTCCACAAACACGTTGCTGCAACTGCCGGAAATCTCGCTGCCAATCGCCGTGCCGGCGTGACCGTCGCGCATCGTGCAATCGCGAATGACCAAATTCACCGAGGGAATGCCCACGCGGCGGCCGTCGTTATTGCGCCCCGATTTGATCGCGATGCAATCATCGCCCGTGTCAAAAATACATTTTTCAATCAGCACATCGCGGCAGCTTTCGGGATCGCAGCCGTCGTTGTTCGCGCCGTGCGAAAAAATATCCACGCCGCGCACCGTCACGTTCGTGCAGAGCAGCGGATGAATTTCCCACATCGGCGAGCGGCGGATTTTCACGCCTGCGATCAAAACATTTTCGCAGCGTTGGAATTGGATGAAGTCCGGCCGTAAAAAATCGCCGTTGCCAAACCGCCGCTGCGCCACCGGCGCGTTTTGATTGTTCATGTCATCGAGCCGTTTACGCGCCGCCGTTTGGGTTCCGGCACCGCCGCCCTTGCGCCCCTTCCAGGCGAGCCAGGTTGAATCATCCGCCTGGCCATCCAAAGTTCCCGCACCGGTGATCGCGACATTTTTTTGCCCGAGCGCAAAAATCAGCGGCGAATAATTGTAACACTCGATGCCCTCGAAGCGCGTGAACACGGCGGGCAGGTAGGCATTCGGATCGGTGCTGAATTTCAAAATGGAATTCGTCGCGGCCAGATGCAATTCCACATTGCTTTTCAGATGAATGGCGCCGGTCAAAAAAATTCCGGCCGGCACAACGACCCTTCCGCCGCCCGCCGCCGCGCAGGCATCAATCGCCTGCGCGAGCGCCACCGTGCAATCCTTCGTGCCATCGCCGACCGCGCCGGATTGAGTGATGTCAAAATCGCGCGCGGGAAATTGGGGCGGGACAATCCGCTGCAAAATTTCCGGCACCTGCGGCCACCCGGCTTCATCGGCGTGAAGCAAAAAAACGGACAGCAGGCCAGCCAGCGCAACGGCAGGGATTGTTTTCATTCGTGTTATTGCTACAAGGTATCATCTGCCGGGGGTTTGTCAGTGCGCGCGTCTGCAATCCCACTTGAAAAAAGTGAACTTGTTCAATGCACTGTATTTCGCAGCTTAACGACGGTGAGAACGCCCTGTTTTTTGCAATTTAAAGGCCGGAATCCATTCCGGCCAACGAGCTTTCAGGGCATTGCCTGCGGCACGGAAAGCTTGTGCCAGTAATAGGACCAAAGATTGTTAAGTTTGGAATATTCAACGTGGCCGTCACAACACGCCACGTTGACGCCGCCGGGCAAAACCGTGGTGGCGGAAACCGTAACGTTTAACGTGGTGCCAAGACTTTTCATACCATGCCGAGCGATGCAATAGCGTCCCATCATGGGCGTGTTACCCCCAAGACCAGCATATAAATTATAGGTTCCGTTCAGGTTGTCGCCCGCCGCCCCCTGCGTCCCGCTATTTGGCCATCCATCCGGCCAAACCCCGTCCGTAAACAGCGGAGTTTGCGACGAGTGTTGGACATTGTCCATTTTACCGAACAATCCGTTCGCACCAACTGAAGTTTGATTTTGAGCGTAATAAGCAGCGGTGTTTACCGTGTTGGCTCCCTGATTCTGGTAAAGCCAGCCGTTCAGTGCGTAGCTGGAGGTGTTAGTTACCAAACCAAATATCCAAGCGTAGTTGGCGGTTCCCGCCACGGAATTCCCCCCGGTAAAGATGCCGGTGGGAATGTTGTTGGTCCCAGCTACCGGGCAATAGCGGATATTCACCACATTGCCTTGGTAGGAGATGAGCGAGGGCAACCACATCGACGTGTTATTGGCATAATCCATCGGACCATTGTCGGTGGCATACATGAACGACGCCAACGCCATCTCCTTCAAATTATTTTTACAGGCTGCTTCCTGCGCTTTGCGTTTGGCGGCCGCCAGCGCCGGCAACAGCATCGCGGCCAAAATGGCGATGATGGCGATGACGACGAGGAGCTCGATTAACGTGAAGGCACGACGGTGACCGCATGGTTGCGGGGTCGAACGCGTCCCAGCGATGAAGGGGATTTCGGTAAGCATAGGGGTGGATTGGTTTTAAAATTATCGATCAAATAATGTCAATGTATATCTGGCGCTGCTTGCGGAGTTTGTGCTTGAGCAGAAGCTTACAACAAAATCTTGCTCTGTCTGTCACCAAAACTGATGACTTGTTGCGACGGGTTGAAAATCTCATGGTGCCGGTGGAACGTTTTCTGACCGGGAATCGTCATCGCCAATCGGCGGTTAAATTCGCCTTGCCACGCGCGGGATTTCCCGTATGCTTCATCCTGCCTGAACGCCGCGTGTGCGGATGGTTCATTAAGGCTGAGAAAATAACAGTCAACCAATAACCTAACCTTTAACCTCCGTTGCCCGGTTGCAGCGTTTGGAAGTTAGGCAATGGAGTCTTCGAATTCCTCTGGAATTATAAGCCTCCCGCAGTTCATCACCGAATAGTTATGCTCACAATGGAAGAAGCCCTTAAACAACACGCGACGCGTTTTGTGCAAGGCGAAATCGTCAAAGGCACCGTCATCGAAGTCCGGCCCAAGGAAGTCATGGTGGACATTGGCTACAAGAGCGAGGGCGTCATCCCCTCCAATGAATTTATCGACATCGAAGCGGTCAAGGTCGGCAGCCAGATCGACGTCCTCATCGAGAAGCTCGAAAACAAGGAAGGCACCGTCGTCCTTTCGCACGAGAAGGCGGAGTTCAAAAAGAACTGGGACAAAATCCTCACGATCTGCAATGAAGGCGGCATCATCACCGGCAAGGTCAAGGCCGTGGTCAAAGGCGGTTTGGTGGTCAATGTCGGCGTCGAAGCGTTTTTGCCGTCGTCCCAAATTGACGTCATCACGCCAAAAAATCTCGCCGGCTTCGTCGGCAACAGCTACCAGTTCAAGGTCGTCAAAATCAATCAGGAACGGCAGAACATTGTCTTGTCGCGCCGCGAATTGATCGAAGCGGAACGCAACGACAAGCGCTCGAAACTGCTCGGCGAAATGGTGCCTGGCGACATCCGCAAAGGCACGGTCAAGAACATTACTGATTTCGGCGCGTTCATTGATTTGAACGGGCTGGACGGTTTGCTCCACATCACCGACATGAGCTGGGGCCGGTTGAATCATCCGTCGGAAATTTTGAAAGTGGGCCAGGAACTCGACGTGGTCGTGCTGGATGTGAACAAGGAAAAAGAACGCGTCAGCCTCGGCCTCAAGCAGAAGATGGCCAATCCGTGGGACAACATCGAAGCGAAGTTCCCGGTCGGCGCGAAGGTCAAAGGCAAAGTGGTCAGCCTCGTGCCTTACGGCGCGTTCGTGCAGCTCGAACCCGGCGTCGAAGGCCTTGTGCACGTCACGGAACTTTCCTGGACCAAGCGCATCGCCAAACCCGGCGACGTGCTCAAGCAGGACCAGGAAATCGAAGCGGTCGTGCTCGGCATCAACCGCGACGAACAGAAAATCTCGCTCGGCGTCCGCCAGCTCGAATCCAATCCGTGGGACAGCGCGGCGGCCAAATACACCGTCGGCACCAAGGTCAAGGGCAAGGTCCGCAACCTCACGAGCTACGGCGCATTCGTCGAACTCGAAGAAGGCATTGACGGCATGGTCCACGTTTCCGACATGTCCTGGACGCGCAAGATCAATCATCCTTCGGAAATGATGAAGAAGGGTGACGACGTCGAAGCCACCGTGCTCGAAGTGGATCGTCCGAACCAGCGCATCGCGCTCGGCATGAAACAGCTTGAGATCGATCCGTGGGAAAAGATTGACCAGCTCTACAAAGTCGGCGATCTCGTCACCGGCAAAGTCACCAAGCTCGCCAGCTTCGGCGCGTTTGTCGGCCTGCAGCACGAAATTGACGGCCTTGTCCACATCTCGCAGATCAGCGAAGACCACGTTGACAAGATCAAGAACGTGCTCAAAGCCGGCCAGGATGTCAGCGCGCGCGTCATCAAGATCGACCGCAACGAACGCCGCATCGGTCTCTCCATCAAAGCCGCCAGCTACTCCGACGAGCAGCTCAAGGAAGAACAGAAGATGCTCGACTCGCTGAAACCGGGCGAAGATCTCGTGGCCTTGCAGCACGCATTCGACGCGTTCGACGACGCCAAGGAATAACCTTCCGAGAAAAATTCAAACGGCGGACTGGCAACAGTCCGCCGTTTTTTTGCGGAAAAATTTTCACGCAAAGGCACCAAAGCGCAAAAGTTGTTCCGAGCTGAATTCTTTTAACTTCGCGCCTTCAGATCTTTGCGTGAGAAATTTTATGCGGTTAAAGAAAACAATGCGCGATGCCGGAAATGCAAAATCTTAAAGTCCGGCTCCTCGCGCATTGTCTCGATCAGTTCAAATTTGTCCTCGAACGGCGGGAAAAAAGCGTCGCCATTTTCCACCTCGCGCTTCACCAGCGTCAGAAAAAGATCGGAGCAAAAGGGCAGCGTCTGCTCGTAAATCTGCGCGCCGCCGGCAATGAAAAATTCGAGCGGCGAACTCGCGGGATCAAGTTTCAAAACGTCTTTGATGATGCGCAGATCCACCGCCGCCGCGCCGCCGACTTTGGGCAGTTCGAACTGATGCGGTCGGTCGGGAATGTGCGTCTTGCCGCGCCCGATCCAGGCGTTGCCGAAAGTTTCCGGAAAATCGCTCGCCAATTTTCCCGGATGCCGGCTCAGCACAATATTGATGCGGTTCGGCAGCGGTTTGCCGAGGCTCTCGAAAGTTTTTCGCCCCATGATGACCACGTTGCCCGACGTCATTTTTTTGAACCACTTGAAATCCTCCGGCAGATGCCACGGAATTTTATTTCCGGCACCAATCACGCGGTTCAACGACATTGCGGCGATGGCCTTGAAATGTTTCATTTTGCTTTGCGGGCCGGGAAAATTTCCTTCAGCACGGCGGCCAGTTTTTCGTATTGCGGCAACGAATTGTAAAGCTGCGCCGAGATGCGCAGCAACCTTTTCGGCGGCACGGGCCACGGCACCACGGGCACTTCGATGCCATATTCGCGCAATAGTTTTCCCCGCAGCGCGTCAAGGCCGTTGGCAATTTTCGCAATGTCCTTCGCGGCCATGTCCGGCAACGGCACGGCGACGAGCGACCCGATCATTTCATCCGGGCACGGCGGCGAAATATTCAGCGCCGCGCATAAAATGTTTCGCGCGGCGAGCGCGAGGGCGCGGTTGCGCTGCATCACCGCCGGCCAGCCGCCCGGCAACCGGCTGCCGATTTGCCGGAGGGATTCCGACACGCTCAGCCAGGCGGAAAAATCCCCCGTGCCGGTCCAGCTAAATTCGGAAAGAAACCGCGATTGCCCGCGCGGGGATTTCGCGCCGTGACTGATGGCGAGCGGACGGATTTGCGCCTGCCGGTCGCGCCGCACATAAAGCAACGCCGCGCCTTTCGGCGCACAAAGCCATTTGTGGCAATTGCCGGTGTAATAGGCCGCGCCGAGTTTTTTCAGGTTCAACGGAATCATGCCTGGCGCGTGCGCGCCATCCACCAAAGTTTCCACGCCGCGCGCGGAAAGTTCGGCGACGATTTTTTCCAGCGGCAGCACCAGGCCGGTCGGACTCGTCACATGATCCAGCAACGCGAATCGCGTGCGGCGCGTGACGCACGCCAAGACCGCGTCCACCACTTGCGATGCCGATTCCAGCGGAAAAGGAATTTTTGCCACCACCACGCGGGCACCGGCGCGGGCGGCGGCAAAATCCAGCGCGCAACGGCAGGCGTTGTAGCCGTGATCGGTCGTCAGCAGTTCGTCGCCGCGCCGGAATTGCAGCGAGCGCAAAACCGTGTTCACGCCCGCGGTGGCGTTGGCAACCAACACCAAATCGGCCGCGTCCGCGCCGACGAATTGCGCGAGCGTCGCCCGCGCCGCTTCCCACAACGGCTCGAAATCGTCCACGAGAAAACCGACGGGCTGGCGTTCCAGGCGATCTTGCAGCGCGCGTTGAAATTGCAGCACGGGCCGGGGACAACTGCCGAACGAACCGTGGTTGAGAAAGGTCACCGCCGGATCGAGCGACCAAAATCCGCGCCCGCCGATGGGCCGGGCGAGGAGCGCTTTGGAAATGTCGTCACCTTGTTTCATTTGGGTTCAGACTTGATTCACAAAATTTTCAGAATTAAAAACCAGCCGCCTAAATTTTGTTAATTCTCTCAAAAAAATTAAACCGCAATCGGCGCTTTGATGGCCGGATGCGGGTCGTAGTTCACCAGCTCAAAATCCGTGAATTGAAAGTCGTGGATGTTGCGCACCGCCGGATTGATTTTCATTTGCGGCAGGGGACGCGGCTCGCGCGTGAGCTGCAGCTTGGCCTGTTCGAGATGGTTCGCGTAAAGATGCAGGTCGCCAAAAGTGTGGACGAAATCGCCCGGCTGCAGATCGCAGACCTGCGCGACCATGCGCGTGAGCAGCGCGTAACTGGCGATGTTGAAGGGCACGCCGAGAAACAGATCCGCGCTGCGCTGGTAAAGCTGGCAGCTCAACTCGCCGTCCTGCACAAAAAATTGGAACAGCGCATGGCATGGCGGCAGCGCCATCGTCTCGATTTCGCCGGGGTTCCACGCGGTCACGATATGCCGCCGCGAGTCGGGATTTTTTTTGAGCTGCGCGATGACGCCGTCGATTTGATTGAGCGAACGGCCGTCGGCGGTGCGCCAGTCGCACCATTGCGCGCCATAAACGCGGCCAAGATCGCCGGTGGTTTCGTCCGCCCATTCGTCCCAGATGGTCACGCCGTGGTCGCGGAGATATTTGACATTCGTGTCGCCGCGCAGGAACCAGAGCAGTTCGTAGATGATGGATTTGAGATGCAGCTTTTTGGTCGTGAGGACGGGAAAATTGGTGCGCAAATCGAAGCGCGCCTGCGCGCCGAAGACGGAATAGGTGCCGGTGCCGGTGCGGTCCGCCTTGAATTTTCCGTGGGCCAGCACATGGCGCAGCAAATCGTGGTATTGAATCATCGCGGGAAAAATTTAACCACGAAACGCGCGCGGGAAAAAGTTTTTTAGCCGGAGCGGGCGAAACTCGACGGGCTTTTTTGATTTCTATTTCTCCCGCTTCAACAAAAATTCCGCCAAAGCTTCGAGGGCGACGGCTTTGCCCTGGAAAATTTTCAGCGCGGCGAACGCTTTCGCCGTCAGTTGCGCCGCGATCTTGCGCGATTTTTCCAAACCGACAACGGACGGATAAGTCGCCTTTTGCACGGCCACATCCTTGCCCGCCGTTTTGCCGAGCTGCTCACTGGTCTGCGTCACGTCGAGAATATCGTCGATCACTTGGAACGCGAGGCCGACATTGTAGCCAAATTCGCTCAAGGCCTTGAGTTGCGCCGCCGAACAATTCGCGCTCATGCCGCCGAGCCGCACGGAACAGCACAAGAGCGCGGAGGTCTTGCGCTCGTGGATGAATTTCAACTCCGTGAGGGAAAGTTTTTTATTTTCGCCTTCCAAATCCGCGACCTGGCCGCCGACGAGTTGCAGCGAGCCCGACGCTTTGGCGATCTCCAAAATAATTTTATCGTGCGGATAACGCGGAAATTTTTTGCATTGCGCGGCGATCTCAAATGCCTGCGTCAACAGCGCGTCGCCCGCGAGCACGGCGATGCCTTCGCCGAAAACTTTGTGGTTCGTCGGCTTGCCGCGGCGGAAATCGTCGTTGTCCATCGCGGGCAGATCGTCGTGAATGAGCGAGTAGGTGTGGATGCACTCGACGGCGCACGCGAGCGGCATGGCATCTTTTTCCGAACCGCCGCAGGCCGCTGCCGCCGCGAGCAGCACGGCGGGCCGCATTCTTTTTCCCCCCGCGAACAGCGAGTAGCGCATCGCCTTGTGAATCGTGGCGGGCTTGTTTTTTTCGCCGGGCAGAAAATGGTCGAGCGCGGTGTTGACGGCGTCGGTGCGCGTGGCGAGAAACTGGTTCAGGTCAAATGCTTTTGGTGCGGACATGCCCGGTCATTTTAGGAAAAAATCCGGCGGGAGCAAGCTGCGGCTTAATCGGACACCGGCGAGCTACGCGCGATCGGGCTATTTTCTAAAGCCTCCTAACTTGAAATGAGCCTGCTACCGCCCGCCGTCACTGTTTGCCGTAGTGACTTTTGATCAGAATTATGGTCACGGCAATCGCGGAAAAACCGAGTCCCACTAGAATGGCTGCCAACATGGTTTTCACTTCGCGACGGCGCTGCCAGTCTTGGTGGCGGCGGTAGAAAATCTTGCCGAGAAAATCAATGAACATAGTGCGTCAACTGCCTTGAATTTGAAAACATATCTGCCGTCTGATTTAAGGGACATCCATTTTATGATAAATTTGATATGTTTAATGACAAAGCCGGGAGCGCCGCGCGCGCTTTTCATTCGCCAATTTCCCGCAGGGGGTTAAATTCCCGGCGCTGGCATGAAAAAATATCTGCACGTCATCAACATCGGCCTGCAAAACAATCTGCAATACCGGTTTAATTACCTCACGCGGACGCTGTTCAGTTTCATCCCGTTGTTCGCGATGGTGTCGCTGTGGCGGACCATTTACACCGGCAACAGCCACGCGGGCACGAGCAGCGGCTTCACCGAGGCGCAGATGATTTTTTATTACATCCTGGTCGCGGTCGTGGATGTGCTGACGGCGGTGAACGAGGATGACTGGCAGATCGCCGCCGACATCCGCGAGGGCAACATCAGCCAGTTCCTGCTCAAGCCGGTGGATTATCTGTGGTATCGGCTCTGCCTCTTTGTTTCCGGGCGCATCGCGTTTGTGATGATGGCCTGCCTGCCGCTCGCCATTTTTATTTTTTGCTTCCGCGCCTACGTCGTGCCGCCGGCGGATTCCGTCGCCCTGATGATTTTCCCGGTCGCGCTGGTGCTGACCGCGCTGCTGCAATTTTTCATTTCCTACGCCATGGCCATGCTCGCGTTCTGGCTGCTGGAAATCTCCACGCTCATCTTCATCCTGTTCGCGTTTGAATATCTTGCGAGCGGCCATTTGTTTCCGCTCGATGTGCTGCCGCCGTTGCTCAAGGAAATTCTTTTTCTCACGCCGTTCCCGTATCAACTTTATTTTCCCATCAGCATTTATCTGGGACGCGTGACCGGCGTGGAAATGTGGCATGGGCTGATCATCCAAGCGCTGTGGGTGCTGGCAGCTTACTTTTTTGCGCGGTTCATGTGGCGGCGCGGCATCAAAAAATACTCTGCCTTCGGCGGTTGAAAATCAGCGCCGACCCTTGGGTTTTTCGCCAAACACTTTGTCGATCGCCTTGCGGAATTTGCTGTCCGGCGCGGGCGTTTGCGTCTTTGTCGGGCCTTCAATTTCATCCTCCAAATTCAGCACGAACCGTTTGAACCGCTCGCACCGGGCGTTCAGTTTTTTGATCTCGACTTCCAGATGGCCGACCTCGAGCCGCAAACTTTCCGCGATTTCTTTTTTATTCATGATGTGGCGGCCAGCTTAAAGTGAAAAAAAATATTTTCAATGTTTCGCGCAGGCCGCGACTAAATTCTTTACAGGATTTTCGCGAATCCGCAAAGTATGGCTGTGTTGATAGCAAGTGATTCGCGGACCGAACCGGTGACGGCTGCACCGGTGGCGCGCTTGAAAAATAAACTGGCCGAAAGTGTGGCGACCGCGATCGCGCGGTCGCAGAATTTTCTTTTGCGCGAACAGAAGCCCGAAGGCTACTGGGTCGGCGAGCTGATGGTGGATTCCACGCTCGTCTCCGACACGGTGGCCTATCATCATTGGAACGGCAAAGTGGACCGCGACTGGCAGCGCAAGGCGGTCAACCATATCTTCTCGATGCAACTGCCGGACGGCGGCTGGAACATATACCACGGCGGCCCGTCGGAAGTGAACGCCACCATCAAAGCCTATCTCGCGCTCAAACTCGCCGGCGTTTCAGTGAAAGACCCGCGCATGTTGAAAGCCCGCGAGGTGGCGCTGCATTTCGGCGGCGTGCCGCGAATGAATACTTTTTCAAAATTGTATCTCGCGCTCATCGGATTGTATCCGTGGGAATTCGTCCCGACGATTCCCTGCGAAGTGCTGCTCATCGGCAAATGGTTTCACGTGAATTTCTGGGACATGAGCAACTGGTCACGCGGGATGCTCGTGCCGCTGGCCATCATCAACCATTTCAAGCCCACGCGTCCGGTCAACGTGACGCTGGATGAACTTTTTCCCGACGGCATCCATGAACGCGACCTGGCGCTCGCGCCCGACCCGGAAAAAATTTCGCTCCGCAATTTTTTCCTCTGGCTGGATCGCCTGCACAAACTCGCGGAATGGTTTGCCGAACACGGCATCCATCCGTTCCGCAAAACCGCGCTGAAAAAATGCGAGCAGTGGATGCTCGAACGCTTCGAGGGCAGCGACGGCCTCGCCGCGATTTTTCCCGCGATGCTCAATTCGCTCATCGCGTTGAAATGTCTCGGCTATGCCGACGACCATCCGCAGGTCGTCCGCGCCGCGCGCGAATTAAAGAAATTGGAACATGAAACCGCCGACAGCGTGCGCATCGAGCCGTGTTTCTCGCCGGTGTGGGACACCGCGATCGTTACCATGTGCATGCGCGAATCGGGTGTTCCTGAAGATCATCCGGCGATGAAAAAGGCCGCCGAATGGCTGATGGAAAAAGAAATCCGTTTCGCCGGCGACTGGATCCACAAAAATCCCGCCAAGGTCGAGCCGAGCGGCTGGGTGTTTGAATACAACAACAAATGGAATCCCGATGTGGATGACACCGCCATGGTGCTGCTCGCCTTGCGCCAGGTGCCGACGGACAATCCGCAGAAGCGCGACGAGTGCTTCAAGCGCGGCCTGAAATGGATGCTGACTTTTCAATGCAAAGACGGCGGCTGGGCGGCGTTCGACAAAGATTGCACGAAAAATATTTTGGAAAAAGTTCCGTTCGCGGATCATAACGCGATGCTGGATCCCGAGTGCGCCGACATCACCGCGCGCATTTTGGAATTGCTCGGCTACGAAGGCTGGAGCGTCAGCCACCACCAGGTCAAGGACGCTTTGGACTACGTGAAATCGCAGCAGGAAAGCGATGGCTCGTGGTATGGCCGCTGGGGCGTCAATTATATTTACGGCACCTGGCAGGTGTTGCGCGGCATGCGCGCGCTCAAACTCGACATGAACGAGGAATGGCTGCAACGCGGTCGCGCGTGGCTCGAAAGCGTTCAGCATGACGACGGCGGCTGGGGCGAACGTTGCAACACCTACGACGATCCCGTGTTCAAAGGCCAGGGCCCGAGCACCGCCTCGCAAACCGCGTGGGCCGTGATGGGCCTGTGCGCGTTCGACGATCCCGAAAATCCCGTGCTCAAGCGCGGCATTGAATATCTCACGCAGATGCAAAACGCCGACGGCTCCTGGACCGAGCACGAAACCACCGGCACAGGTTTTCCGAAAGTGTTTTATTTGAAATACGACATCTATCGCAACGCGTGGCCGTTGCTCGCGCTGGCAACTTACAAACAAATCTCCGAACGCGCCGCCGTCAAACACGCCCAGCCAAACGGAAAATAAATTTTTCATTTTTCATTTTTCATTTGAAACATGGGCTGGTTGCACAAAAAAGTTCTGCGTCCCCTGCTCTTCCGGCAGGACTCAGAGCGCGCTCATAACTTCGTGGTTTCGCAGCTCGCCCACGCGAGCCACAATAAATTTGCCTGCCAGCTCGTCGAAAAAATATTTGGTTCGCCGGCGTTGCCGACTCAAGTTTTCGGCCTGAAATTTCCCAATCCGGTCGGCCTCGCCGCCGGCATGGACAAACACGCGGCCGCCGTGCCCGGCTGGGCGGCGCTCGGCTTTGGCTTCGCCGAACTCGGCGGCGTGACGTGGCACGCGCAGCCCGGCAATCCCAGGCCGCGCATGTTTCGCGCGATCGCCGACGAAGGCGTCATCAACCGCATGGGCTTTAATAATTCCGGCGCCGAAGCCGTCGCCGAAAAACTTTCCGATTGGAAAAAATCCGGCCACTGGCCCGCGCATCCGGTGGGCATCAACCTCGGCAAATCCAAAATCACGCCGCTGGAAAAAGCCGCCGAAGATTACGCGAATTCCTTCCGCGTCCTGCGCGACCTCGCGGATTTTTTTGTCGTCAATGTCAGTTCGCCGAACACGCCGAACTTGCGGCAATTGCAGGACAAAGCCGCACTCGCTGAAATTCTGTCCGCGTTGCAAGAATTAAATTCTTCGGAGCGGCCAATCCTCGTCAAAGTCGCGCCGGACTTGTCGTTTGCGGCCATCGACGAAATTCTGGAACTCGTCGCGCCGCACCACATCGCCGGCATTGTGGCGACAAACACGACGATTTCCCGTCCGCCAACCAACGACACTGCGCTGCAAAAAATTTACGCCGAAACCGGCGGCTTGAGCGGGCGTCCGCTGCGCGCCCGCAGCACGGAAATTGTCCGGCACTTGTTCAAGCAGACCAACGGCAAACTGCCGATCATCGGTGTGGGCGGCATTTTTGATGCGGACGATGCGTGGGAAAAAATCACCGCCGGCGCGTCGCTCGTGCAAGTTTACACGGGCATGGTTTACGAAGGCCCGGGCATCGCCAAAAAAATCGTGGCCGGTCTGCGCGCGCGGCTGGAAATTTCCGGGCTGAAAAATTTGCCAGCGGCCGTCGGTTCGGCTAATTGACTGCCATGTTCGAACACCACGAAAAACATTTGCTGCCCCGCAAGGAATATTACCGGCGCGTCGCGCATCATGCGATTCTGGGCGTCGTGGTTTTGATCGGTTCGCTCGGCATTGGCATGACCGGCTATCACGTTCTGGAAAAGCTGCCTTGGATTGACGCGTTCCTTAACGCCGCGATGATTCTGTCCGGCATGGGGCCGGTCGCCACGCTGCAGACGGACGCGGGGAAAATTTTCGCCGGCTGTTACGCGCTGTTCAGCGGCATCACCTTGATTGGCATTTTGGGAATTATTTTTGCGCCCGTCATCCATCGTTTCCTGCACAAGTTTCATTTGGAGGACAAAGATTTGGACCGCAAATGAACTATCGTCGCAGCCTTCGCGCGACAATTCAGACGACTTCTGTTTTTACACGCCGCGCCCAAATTGTTAATGTCGGCTGATGCAAATTGTTTTCACGAAATACCACGCGCTCGGCAACGACTACATCGTCATCGACCCGAAAGATTTGTCCGCCCCGCTCACGACCGAGCAGGTCAAAGCCATTTGTCACCGCAACTTCGGCGTCGGCTCGGACGGAATTTTGCTTGGGCCGCTGCCGTCCACGACGGCCAAGTGCGCGCTGAAAATTTACAATCCCGACGGCAGCACCGCGGAAAAAAGCGGCAACGGCGTCCGCATTTTTTCGCGCTATCTGTGGGACACAAAGTTTGTCGGTGACGCGGAATTTGCGCTGCAAACGGACGGCGGCATCGTGCGCTCGACGGTTTTTGACGGCGGCAAAATGGTGCGCGTCGAAATGGGCAAGGTGAGTTTTGACAGCGAAAAAATTCCTGTCGTTGGCGCGAAACGCGAAGTCATCAACGAAAAAATTTCCGTCGGTGGCCGCGAATTTATTTTCTGCGCCGCGACGATTGGCAATCCGCATTGCGTGCTGCCGCTGCCGGAAATCAGCGCCAAGCTCGCGCACGAATTCGGACCGCTGCTCGAAGTGCATGCCAATTTTCCGCGCAAGACCAACGTGCAATTTCTGAAAGTGCTCGACCGCGCGAACATCCAGATCGAGATCTGGGAACGCGGCGCGGGCTACACGCTCGCGAGCGGCAGCAGCAGCAGCGCGGCGGCGGCGGTCGCGCACAAGCTCGGCCTGGTGGACAAAAACATCTCCGTCCATTGCCCCGGCGGCGTCATCAAAATCGAAATCCGCGAGGGCTTCGATATTTTGATGACCGGCAGCGTGACGCGCGTGGCCAACGGTGTCATCAGCCCGGAGATGTTCGGCTGAACGGCCCGCGGAAAAAAATAAAATTTCGATGGCCGATTGTCTCGGGTTGAAAGTCACGCCATTTTTCAAGATTCGCACGGCTTGCCGACCACCCCTTTCACTGGCAACATTTTCAAAATGAAAAAGAACAAATCCGCCGATTCGTTGCGTCCCTTTTCCAGCATTCTCGTGGACGGTCCCGAACGCGCCGCCGCGCGCGCCATGCTGTATCCGGTTGGTTTCACCGAAGAAGATTTCACCAAGCCGATCATCGGCATCGCCTCGACGTGGAGCAATGTCACGCCGTGCAACATGCACATCGACAAGCTCGCGCTCGAATCGGAAAAGGGCGTGAATGCCAACGGCGGCAAGGCGATCGTGTTCAACACGATCACGATTTCCGACGGCATCTCGATGGGCAGCGAAGGCATGAAATATTCGCTCGTCTCGCGCGAGGTCATCGCCGACTCGATTGAAACGGTCGTCGGCTGCGCGGGCATGGACGGTTACGTGGCCATCGGCGGTTGCGACAAAAACATGCCCGGCGCGCTCATCTGCATCGCGCGCATGAACCGGCCCGCCGTGTTCGTTTATGGCGGAACGATTTTGCCTGGCTGCATCACGGGCGATCCGGCGCAGCGCAAGCTCGACGTCGTTTCTGTTTTTGAAGCCATCGGCGCGCACGCGAACAATAAAATTTCCGACGAAGAATTTAAGAAAGTAGAACAATGCGCCATTCCCGGCGCCGGTTCCTGTGGCGGCATGTATACGGCGAACACGATGGCTTCCGCGATCGAAGCGCTCGGCATGAGCTTGCCGAACAGCTCCGCGCAGAATGCCGTTTCGCCCGCGAAGCTCGCCGATTGCCGCGCCGCCGGTGCCGCCGTCGTCGAAATGTTGCGCCAAGGGATCAAGCCGCTCGACATCCTCACCAAGAAAGCGTTTGAGAACGCCATCACCGTGGTCATCGCGCTTGGGGGCTCGACGAATGCCGTGTTGCATCTGCTCGCCATCGCACACGCGGCAAAGGTGAAGCTGACCATTGACGATTTCACGCGCATCGGCAAACACGTGCCGGTGCTCGCCGATTTGAAGCCGAGTGGAAAACATTTGATGTCCGAAGTCGTCGCCATCGGCGGCATCCGCCCGCTGATGAAAATGTTGCTCGACAAAAAATTGCTTCACGGCGATTGCCTCACCGTCACCGGCGAAACCATGGCCGAGACGTTGCGCGACGTGAAACCGTATCCGGCGTGGCAGACGATCATTCACGGCTTTGATAATCCGATCAAGAAAGACAGCCATCTCGTCATCCTGCGCGGCAATCTGGCGAGCGAAGGCGCCGTCGCAAAAATTTCCGGCAAGGAAGGATTGCACTTTGAAGGCAAGGCCATCGTGTTCAACGGCGAGGAAGCGGCGATGAAAGCCATTCTCAATGGCACCGTCAAAAAAGGCCACGTCATCGTCATCCGCTACGAAGGACCGAAGGGCGGACCCGGCATGCGCGAAATGCTTTCGCCGACTTCCGCCATCATGGGCAAAGGCCTTGGCAAAGACGTCGCGCTCATCACCGACGGACGGTTCAGCGGCGGCAGCCACGGCTTCGTGGTCGGGCACATCACGCCGGAGGCTTACGCGGGCGGGACGCTCGCGCTCGTGAAGAACGGCGACCCCATCCGCATTGACGCCGAGAAGCGGGAACTGACGCTGGTTCTTCCCGCGAAGGAACTGGCCGCGCGCCGCAAGGCTTGGAAAAAGCCCGCGCCTCGCTACACGCGCGGCGTGCTGGCCAAATACGCCGCCCACGTCACGAGCGCCTCGCTCGGCGCGGTGACCGATGCGGATTTGAAGCTGTGAAACAAAATCTCACGATTGATTACGCGAATTTACCGCAGCTTTTTTCTAGGCAGATTTTTGCCACCGTTGGCATTTTTAAACAGACCAATTTTGAGAATTCAATTTGCGCCGCCAGTTCGAGTTTCAAATTTTGCTAATTCTATTATCAATTGTTTTTCGCTGCAGAAATGGAGATCCCAAGCTCTGTGAAAACTTCATTTGGAACACAACTTAAAGTTAAGTTCATTTTCTGTTTGTTTACTTCAGGTCCATCTGGAATGAAAAACATTATAAAACCACTATCGAACTTTTTCACTTCATTCGTTAACTCAAAATAAAATTTGTGGGGGTTGTTTCATTTTCTGACACATCACCCGGCCTAGGCGCTGCGCGCCAACACCGGGCTGAATGATTTAATCCCTTCGGGATAATTTCACATGCGCGATGGAATTGAATCCGCACCATGTTTCACGCACCATTCCGCCGTGCCGCAATCGCTCGCCAAAATCCTCGTGCATACGGTCTTTTCCACCAAAGACCGGCGGCCTTTCCTCCGCGACAAACCGTTGCGCGACGAATTGCACCGCTACCTCGGCGGCACCCTGACCAATCTCGAATGCCAGCCCATCATCGTGGGCGGCGTGGAGGACCATGTGCATCTGCACCTGCGCGCTGTCGCGCACTTGTGACGCGGCGGCGATGGTCAAAGAGGTCAAACGCAGTTCGTCGGTGTGGCTGAAAACCAAATCGCCCGACCTCGCGGATTTTGCGTGGCAAAACGGTTATGGGATTTTCTCCGTCGGCTTTTCGCAGATTGAATCCGTGCGCGAATGCATCGCCGGACCGGAGGAACATCACCGCAAGGTTTCATTTCAGGACGAGTTCCGGCAATTGTTGCGCCGTTACGAAATCGAATTCGACGAACGGTATGTGTGGGATTGATTCAACCCTTTCAGGGTTGATGAAATTGGTGGGACGATTACCCCGGGTAGTCCCGCGTTGCGGGCCAACCCTGGGCTGAGTGATTGAATCCCTTTGGGGTTCATCCGCCAAGAGACCAGCACCTGAAGCGGTGATACTTTGTCTCTCCAACTTCGCTGAACACAAGGACAATTTCTTTAACCAGCCAGCACACGGGATCAATCGACTTCGGCCTCAGTTCCTTTTGGTCATACAAAATGGTCAGGTGCGGCTCAAATTTGGGCGCCGAAGCAGAACCAAGTTTCGCAAATTCGGCGCAGAGCAATTTATACAGACTCAGTATCCCGTCACTTTCATGATTATCATTCAGCAGGACAATCGCATGGCTTCCGCGAAAACTCATCACCCGGTCGAACTTGGTTTCAAACGGGCTCATGATTGACGCAACCGACTTGCATGCGCGATCAATGCGCTGAATCGCAGTTCCCGGTGGATGCATAATCCGACGGGGAATAGGGAGGGAAACATGCAGGTGAGCGGCGGGACGCAAATTTCCCATCAGGCCATGCATCTTCCGAAGCGATTTCCCAAATTCGCTGATTTGTTGTGCCGTGTAATCATCTGGAAAAACGGCGAGAACCAGATTGTAATCAGGGCCGCTGGGCCGTGGCGTTTCAAAAAATGAAAGTTGTTCATTCATGGTTTAGCCCGAAATATAAAATGTTCTGGAGCAGTTTAGCACGGAATCCACACACAAGGGAGGAGTTCTGATTGATCGAAGCCAGGCGTTTGACATCCGAATAAATGGCGACAAAAGTTTTTGATTTCACTTTCCGATAAAAGCATCGTGTTGAGCAGACGAAAGCCATGTAATATTATGAGCAAGAGCACCACTAATAAAGGGGAGTTGTCCGCAAAACAACGGGAAGAATTGTTCAGCGCGTTGAAAGCCCGGTTTGAAAAGAACTCAAACCGCCACCCGGGTTTGGTGTGGGCCAAAGTGCAGGCGCGATTGGAGGCCGGGCCCGAAAAGTTGTGGTCGCTCGCGGAAATGGAGCGCACCGGCGGCGAACCGGATGTGGTCGGTCAGGATAAAAAGTCGGGCGAGTTCGTCTTCATGGATTGTTCCGCGCAAAGTCCCAAGGGCCGCGTGAGTTTTTGCTACGACCGCGCGGCGCTGGATTCGCGCAAAGAACATAAACCGAAAAATTCCGTCGTGGACATGGCGACGCAAATGGGCATTGAGCTTTTGACAGAAGAGGAATATTTCGCGCTGCAAAAACTCGGCGAGTTCGACACGAAGTCCTCGAGCTGGCTGCGGACGCCGCCGGAGATCCGCGAACTCGGCGGCGCGATTTATGGGGATCGCCGTTACAACCGCGTCTTCATCGGCCACAACGGCGCGGAGTCTTATTACAGCGGCCGGGGCTTTCGCGGCTCGCTTCGAGTTTGAAGGGCGAAGTTGCCAGCCAAACGTCATGGCCGATGGCTGGCGTCAACCCGGGAAAGAACTTTTCGCTCGTAACATTCTCACCCGCTTTGCGTCTTTGCTTCCATGCAAGTAAGATTTCTTTTGCTCATTTTAATGACCTGGTTGCCCGTTGCGTTGGTGCGTGGCGCGGAACCCGTCCGCGAATTGCAGACTACTGTCGATGGTGTGTCGCGCTCGACGCTTATTTATGCGCCGTTGTCCGCGCAGTCGAGTCCCGCGCCCGTAGTTTTCGTTTTCCACGGTCACGGCGGCAGTTCGCGCAATGCCGAGCGCAGTTTTCACATCGAGCGGGAATGGCCGGAGGCGATTGTGGTTTACATGCAGGGTTTGCCGACGGTCGGCCAGCTCACCGATCCTCAAGGCCAGCGCAATGGCTGGCAGGCCGCGGCCGGTGATAATGGCGATCGCGACCTGAAATTCTTCGACGCCGTGCTCGCGCTGTTAAAACAGGACTACAATGTTGATGCCAAACGCATCTACGCGACGGGACATTCCAACGGCGGCGGTTTCACGTATCTGCTTTGGTTGACGCGCAATGATGTGTTCGCGGCGGTCGCGCCGTGTGCGGCGGTGGCCAGATACGCGGCGCAACTCAAACCAAAGCCGGCGATGCCCATTGCCGGTGAAAAAGATCCGCTCGTAAAATTTGCCTGGCAGCAGCGCATGATGGATGAAGTGCGCAAGCTCGATGGCTGTGCTGCCACCGGCGAGCCGTGGGCCGCCGATTGCACGCTTTATCCCTCGGCCAAGGGCACGCCGGTAGTCACGTTCATTCATCCGGGTGGCCATATCGTGCCGGCAACGGCGCCGGCGCTCATCGTGAAATTTTTTAAGGAACACTGAACCGTCGGCTATCCGCAGAAGTTCACGCCCCGAGCGCCAGCCAACTGAAGGCGACGGAGTAAACACGCGTCTCGCGCCAGGTGGCGATCTCGGCGATGAAGCCGCTGCCGGTGATTTCCGTGGCAGAGAGCGTGAGGCGGCTGGCATCGCGCTGGTCGAGGTCGAAGCCGGTCAAGCCGAGGTGGACAACGGGCGGTGCCGCGAACGGCGCGCTGAAATAGACCGCAAAGCGCAGGACGCGGATTTGATCGTGATCGTGGGTCGGCGGCGTGGCGAGGGTCCACCCTTCGGTGAGGTTGCCGACTTGCACCGTGGCGGACAGGGCTTTCCAGGATTGCATAATTTTCCAGCTAAAGGGTTAAGATTTCTCCTTGGCTGCGGCAGCGGTTACCGCTGCGTAGCTACCTAAGAGTTAAGTCGGCGCGGGGCGCGAACGCAAGCGGGTAATGAGAAAAGAAAACACTAACCTGGCCTGCACGCGGGCTTGGAGGAACCGGCTGTGAGTGGTCGCCGAAAGAATGAATCAAGCCTTCTTCACGAAGCACGCTTTCAATCCGACGGCGATTCCGTCCACTTTGCAATCGATTTCGTGATCGCCATCCACCAAGCGAATGGGTTTGGATTTGGAGCCGCCCTTGAGCACGGACGAGCCACCCAGCTTCAGATCTTTGATCAGGACAACGCAATCGCCGTCGGCGAGGACGTTGCCGTGGGCGTCTTTCACGACGCGCGGGCCGACGGGAATTTCCGGCGCGGCCTCGCGCGGCCATTCGTGACCGCAGGTGACGCATTCCCATTTGTCGGGGAATTCCAGAACTTCAGTCGTTTCGCACATCGGGCAGACAGGTTGGCTCATGAAAAAATAGTCTAGCAATTTTTCGCGCCATGAATCAATCGCACACTTGCCCGCAGGAAAGACTCGCGCGGCGGTCCGGCAGCGGCCAAGCTGCTAACGATGCAAAAGAATTATCAGTTCGAGAAACGCCGCAAGGAAATGGAGAAGAAAGCCAAGAAGGAAGAAAAACGCCGGGCGAAGCTCGCCGCCGCCCAAACTCCAATCGCCGGAAATTCACCGGCCGAGGCGGTTTCGGTTGAAGCCACCTGAAGTCAGAGCTGCGAGGCGGAAGTGCGTTTGAGCATGACCTTGATCATGCCAATCATGTTGTCCTTGTATTGCGGGTCGGCTTGCAACTGTTTCCAGACCGGCGCGGCGCCGAACGCGGCCCAATGTTTTTTGTGCTCGTCCAGGTTCACGCCGCACGTCAGGTAAGTCAGGCTCGGCAGGGTCGAGCCGACCAGCGTGCGGCCGTAAAAAATCGGCGCGAGGCCGACGTCTTTCATGGTGGTGATCTCGCCGCTCTCGAACATTTTGATTTTGTTCAGGCCCTTGGCTTCGCTGGAACTTTTGTAGGTGCGGAGTTCGAACACATTCGGCTTTTGATCCGCCGGCGGCACACAGAGATGTTTCATCCCAGCGAATGCGACGAGCAGCGAACTTTCAAACCGTTCATAAGCGGCGTTGGTTTTCGGCGCGGATAAAAATTCGGCGGCGGCTTGCTGATAATTTGCATCGGCCGCGAGCTTCGCGGGAACGGCGGCGAATGCGGCCACCGAATCAAACGGAATGAGCACGTAAATTTTGTTGGTCGCAGCATCCTGCAGTTCGGTGAAAACGCCGATCGGCTGGATGCCCTGACGATTGTAAGCCGGCACGGCGGCGTTCTGCCAATACTCGTTGACGCGTTGCCACTGTTCGACGGACTGCGTGTGGTAAACGCGCCATTCATAATACTGCGGCTGGCCGGGCGCATCGGCGATTGTGCGGAGCGGATTGATCACCATCGTCACAGCTGCGATCAACAGTGCCGATTTGAAAAAAAGTGGGACAGTCATGGTTCAAGCGATTTGGCGAAAATTAATTTTATTTTAAACCCGGACTTTGATGACGACCTTGCGGACGGCTTCCGGTCCGGCGGATTCAATGCCGGGCGCGTGGCCGTCCTCGGGAAAGAAAATGGCGAAGTGACCGGTGGCTAAATTAACCGGCGTCCACTGCGGCGGGTTCGCGAAAAAAGCAATGTCGCGGTCGGCCGAATACGGCTCGGACACCTGCGTGAGCGCGGCGAGCGGCGACCAGAGAATATTTTCGCGGCCGTTTTGAACGAACTGGATGTCGGTATATTGCCGGTGGGCTTCGAACTTCGCCTGCGCAAGCGGCTTGGTGGTGTAACCTTGCACGAGCGCAAAACAATTGTTGCCGTCAATGTCGCAACGGCCCTCTGCCTGGTTGGCCGGGAGCTGCGCGAGAAATTCAAACGCGGCGGCAAAGCGCGGTGACAAATTTAAATAGCGGCGAGCTTGGGCGAGCGTGTCGGCGATCATAAAATTTTTTCGAATTATTTTTCCAGCCCGGTGACATCGGCGTTGTAGGTCGTCAAAGCTCTGCCGCTTTGCACCGTGATGTTGGAGTTGATGAAACGAACCTCACGCGCGTGATAAATTTTCATTCCCGTGGCCGCCGAAATCGTCACGTTGGAAAACGTCAGGTTCTCCAACGGCATTTCCGGCAGACCGCGAATCGTGCCGGCATTCGGGCAATTCGTGATGGTCACATTTTGGATGATAATGTTTTTATTGATCGGCGTGCGGTCGGTGATCGGCGCGGCCGGCTCGGTCGCGGGATCTTTCGGAGCATTGCGTTCGGGATAATAATCGTTGATGTAGATCGGATTGCGCACGTCATGCATCGTGAGGTTTTCGTAGGTGGCGTTTTGCAGCAAACCGCCGTTGCCGCGCACGGTCTTGATGCGGATGCCGGCATCCGTGCCGTTAAATGTGCAGTTGCTCACGACCAAGTTTTCCAAACCGTTGAACGTGCCGCCGCCGACGGACATGCCGTGGCCGTGCCGGAACGTGCAGTTTTGCACCGTGAAATTTTTGTCCCCCGGCGTCCGGCCACCGGTAGGTTTAATGGCGATGTCGTCGTCGCCGGTGTCCATGACGCAGTCGGTGATCAGATAATTCCAGCCGGACGGATCCATGCCGTCGGTATTCGCGGCATTGGCCGGCGCTTGGATGGTGACATTTTGAATGGTCACGTCGGTGCAGTTTTGCGTGACCAAATGAAACATCGGCGAATTTTGAAGCGTGACACCGCGGACGCGGACGCGCGTGCAGTTCAAAATTTTCGTCATGTAAGGCCGATGCGCCATCGTCGGCTTTTCCGCTTTGAGATCGGCGACGAAGGCCGTCCACCACGCCCGGCCCTGGCCGTCAATCACGCCGTCGCCGCTGATTTCAACATCGTGCGCGTCGGCGACGGTGATGCAATCCTGGTAGCGTTTTGCATTCAGCGGATAGGCCAAAATATCATCGCTGACCAATAGCGTCGCGCCTTGGTCGAGATGCAAGTTGACGCAGCTGGCGAGCACGATCGGGCCGAACAAAAATTTTCCGGCGGGCACCAGCACCGTGCCGCCGCCCGCGTTCGAGCAAGCGGCGATCGTTTTCTGAATAGCCGCGGTGTTCAGCGTCTTGCCATCGCCAACCGCCCCGTAATTAGTGATGTTAAAAATCGCCGGCGGCATCACGGGGAGCGGAATGCTTTGGGCCATCACGTGAAAATTTCCTGAAACAATCAAACCTGCCAGCATCACGAAAAAACCACGATGAAAGCGACGGCGGGAGAAATTCATTGGGGGAAAGTTAAGGATGTTCGCGCCGCAGTCAAGGTTTCAGGGAAAGTGAAACGGCTGTTTGCAAAGGCAGCGGCGAAAGATTTATTCGCCATCTCGCTTCATTAAAACGCGTTCGATGCGCCGGTCAGGCACCAACCACATCAGCGCCACCAAAATATACAGGCTGCTGGCGAGCCACGGATTTACAAACGCCAACGGAATGGCGGCGAGATAACCGAGCGGCGAAATTTTTCCTTTCCAATCTTTGCCGATCGCCGCCGCCAATAGGGAATTGCGCCCTTGCTGATTTATGATGGTGCGTTGCAAAATATAATACGCGATCGCGGCCATCAGCAGCACGAAGCCATAAACCGCCGTGGGGGTTGAGGCCAGATGGTTTTCGCCCATCCAGCCCGTCGTGAATGGAAACAGCGACAGCCAAAACAGCAGATGCAAATTGGCCCACAAAATTCCGCCCGTGACTTTTTGCGTGGAGTGAAACAGGTGATGATGGTTGTTCCAGTAGATGCCGACATAAATGAAACTCAAAACGTAGCTCAAAAGCACCGGCAGCAACGGTTTTAACTCGGCCAGTCCCGGCGTGTGCGGCACTTTTAATTCCAGCACCATGATCGTGATGATGATGGCGATCACGCCGTCGCTGAACGCTTCCAGCCGGTTTTTTTCCATGCGGAGATTTTAACTCGCTCGCCGGCGGTGTCCATCCCAAGCGCACCGGCGGAAGCGGCGAGGCGAAGGCATTTGATTTTTTGATCTCCCCGAAAAATCCACGCGCCCGCCATCGTTCGTCTACGGGTGGTCGCAATTTTTTTCGTGTCATCATGCGATTCCGATGTATCGTGTCCGTCGCAGTTTTGAAGGCGGTCAAAATTCTGGGCATGGCGCTTCAGAACACGACTGCACCCTGCAATTTTTTATGAACAAAATACATTTGATCGGCGGTGAAAAAGGCGGCGTGGGCAAATCCGTGGTGGCCCGCGTGGTCGCCCAATATCTCATTGATAAAAATATTCCCTTTCTCGGTTTTGATACCGACCGTTCCCACGGGTCGCTCCTGCGGTTTTATGCAGACTTTGCTTCCCCGATCGTGGTGGACAATTACGAAAGCCTGGATGCCATCGTGGAAGCCGCCGCCGAGCAAGCTGACAAACGCGTGCTCGTGGATCTCGCGGCGCAGACGCACGATCCCCTCGTGAAATGGATGGATGATTCCGGCGTGCTCGAAACGGCCGAGGAACTCGGCGTCGCCTTCAACTACTGGCATGTCATGGACAACGGCAAAGATTCCGTCGACCTCTTGAAAAAACTCTTCGATCGCTTTGGCCCGCGGCTCAACTACGTCATCATTTTGAACCAGCTGCGCGGGGAAAATTTCGAGATTTTTGACCAGTCCGGCGAACGCGAACGCGCGCTGGCATTGCACGCGCGGATCATCACCCTGAAGCGCCTGCACGAACCGGTGATCAATAAAATCGACGCTGGCAGCACGAGCTTCTGGGCCGCCAAAAACCGCAGCAGCACCGACGTCAAAGGTCTGGGACTTCTGGAACGCCAGCGCGTCAAACTCTGGCTGCGCAGCGCCTACGAGCAGATTGACACGCTCGAAATTTGAGCCGCCCCGCGAAAAAAACTGTCGCTCCTGGTGGTTGCATCAGGAGCGACAGGCAAGCAACGGCCGGTTATTTTTTCTTGCCGGCGGCGGATTTCGCGGCGACGGCGGCGCTTTTCTTGGCGTTGGCGCTGCTCGTTTTGGTTTCCTTTTGACCGGACTTCTTCTGGTTGGCTTTCGGGGATTTATCGCCCATAACTTTTTTATTTTTTTGCTGCGGTTGACTGGCCGGCGGCATGAAAGTTTCTCCGGCGGCAATCCTATCCTGCTTATCTGCCGGATGAATGTAAATGATGGACGCGAAATTATTTGCCGCCGCGCGCGAGGCGGATTTCGACGCGATAGGTGATGCGCACCAGCAAATCGCCCCGGCCACCGCGCGGTTTCGGCAAGCCCTCGCCGCCGATGCGAATGATTTCGTTGCGGCCCACGCCGCGCGGAATCGGCACGCGCACCATGCCGCCGGCCAGCCCGCGAATCATTTCCACGCCGCCGTGCGCCGCGCGTTCCGTTTTGATTTTTAAATCACAGCGCAAATCGGAGCCGCGCGTTTTAAAGCGGAAATTCGGAGCCGGTTTGACGCGCAGTTGCACAAAGCCGCCGGCGAAGGGTTCGCTGCGCGGCAAACGAAAACGGGTGCCGGGCGGCGTCTCCGGTGGAATGACCAATTCGTAAATCTCCGCGCCGTTCGGATTGGCCGGATCGTTGATGCGCACTTCGCGTCGCGCACCGCGCAAAAAATCTTCCAGCGGTAGCGGCACGTCCTGTGAAAGATTGCGCGCGATTTTTACCGCGCGATTTTTTGCGGGAGATATTTTTGGCGCGGCAAACTCGCGATCATAAGCTGCCCGCCGGTCGGGGTCGCTTAAAATTTCATACGCGGCATTTAGCGTTCGCGTCCGGGCGGTGGCCGTGTCCGAGCTTTGGTTTAAATCGGGATGATGCTGTTTGGCCAGCACACGGTAAGCGGCGCGGATCTGCGCGAGGGTGCAATTACGGTCCAAGCCCAGCGCGGCGTAATGGTTGGATTCAGCCGGGTCCAATTTCCAAAATCACTTGGCCGGTGGCCCGGAGCGGGCGGCGGTGGGTGCGCGGGCCGCTTTTTTTTCCGGCGATAAAAGCTGCGCGCCCTTGAGCAGGCGGCAAAAATCTTTTTTGCTGGTGACCTGCACGGGGCCTTCTTTCGTCGTGAGGCTGGTCATGGATTTATATTCCACCTCGAGGCGTTCGAGCCGCACGATGCGGATAAATTGCTGCCCTTGTTTCCAAGTCTGGCCCTGGCAAAGTTTCATGGGTAAAAAATCTGTCTCCTCTGATGCGACACCAAAGGAGACAGCATTAAGCCGGCGATTACTTCTTCTTGGCGGCTACCTTTTTCTTGGGAGCAGGTTTCGTCGCGGGCTTCTTGGCTTTGGATTTAGTGGCCATAGTTTATTTTTATCTACGGGTTGACTGACCGGCGGAATGAAAAGTTTCTCCGCAGGTTGCGGCATCATGCGGATGGCAGCGCAGAATGTAAACAATGGATGCAGGCAAATTTCAATTTTCCGCGCCCAGGCCCTTTTAGCTGGGTCAAAGATAATTGCCGATTCTTCTGGCCTTTCTTCGAAAACCTGGTGATACTGGACGCGTTCTGTTAGATAGCTAGTCTCTTTTCAGGCATGGTGAATCTTCAAGTGAACTTGGTTCAGTGATGATTTTAGACCCGAAGTTCGGGAACAGTCTGTTGAAAGTTACGGTTAGTCGGACAGTAAAACATCACATGAGTAACAAATTGTTCGTTGGAAATCTTTCCTTCAACACCACAGAAAACGACCTCCAAGACGCGTTCGCGCAATTTGGCACGGTCACAGAAACCAACCTGATGATGGATCGCATGACCAATCGCCCCCGCGGCTTTGGTTTCGTGACCATGAGCTCGGCTGCCGAAGCGCAGAAAGCCATCGAAGGTATGAACGGCAAAGACATGGACGGTCGCGCGTTGACGGTCAACGTGGCGCGTCCGCGTGAAGAACGTCCCCCCGGCGGCGGCGGCGGTGGCCGTCGTGAATTCGGCGGTGGCGGCGGTGGCGGCGGTGGCCGTCGCGAGCGCTACTAAGATTTTTCCGTAAATTTCATGGCGAGGTTCGGATCACCCGAGCCTCGCCTTTTTTTATTCCCCAATTCCAAATTTAATTCCGTTTCCGTTTCCGGTTGCCGGTTTGTCTGCATGAAAGAAGAACACATTGAAGTCGAAGGTTGCGTCACGACCGTTTTGCCCGGAACCATGTTCCGCGTCGAACTCAACAACAAGCACCTCGTCCTCGCCACCATTTGCGGCAAGATGCGCAAACGCTGGGTCCGCCTGACCGTGGGCGACCGCGTGAAAATGGAGATGTCGCCCTACGACCTCAACAAGGCGCGCATCGTCTGGCGGCTCAAATAATTTTTCTTCCGGCGGTTCCGTTTTTTCCAATTTTTCTTTCAGCGTGTCAAACCGCGCTGGAAAGTTTATCCTCATTTTTTATGTCATTTAGTGCTCTGGGTCTCGACCCGAAAATTTTAAAAGCCGTTCAAGAAGCCGGTTACACCGAGCCGACGCCGATTCAAGCGCAGGCCATCCCGCAGATCATCGCCGGCCACGATTTGATCGGCATCGCGCAGACCGGCACCGGCAAAACCGCCGCGTTCACGCTGCCCATGCTCACCAAGCTCGCCGCCATGATCGGCGACGGCAAAACGCGCGGCACCCGCGCGCTCATCCTCGCGCCGACGCGCGAACTCGTCGTGCAGATTCAGGACAACGTCAAAGCTTACGCCAGACATCTGCCGCTGCGCGTCGCCACCATTTTTGGCGGCGTCGGCGAACATCCGCAGATTGACGCGCTCCGCGCCGGCACGCATTTGATCATCGCCTGTCCCGGCCGCCTGATGGATTTGATGCAGCGCCGTTACGCCGATTTTTCGCAGCTGGAATATCTCGTGCTTGACGAGGCCGACCGCATGTTGGACATGGGTTTCATTCCGTCCATCCGCCAGATCGTCCGCTCGCTGCCAAAAAAACGGCAGACGCTTTTGTTCTCCGCCACGCTCTCAAAAGAAATTGAGACGCTCACGCACGAATTTCAACACGCACCGAAGACCGTGCAGATCGGCCGCCGCGCGAATCCGGCGGAAACCGTGACGCAACTCGTCTATGAAGTGCCCAAACATTTGAAGCCGGCATTGCTTTCGCATCTGCTCAAAGATCCGGCGATGAACATGGTTTTGGTTTTCTCGCGCATGAAACACGCCGCTGACCGCGTCGCGCGCAACTTGGAACAGCAGGGCATCAAAACCGCCACGCTGCATTCCAACCGCTCGCAAAATCAGCGGCTCAAGGCGTTGAAAGATTTCAAATCCGGCGCGGTGCGCGTGCTCGTCGCGACGGACATCGCCGCGCGCGGCATTGACGTGGACGGCATTTCGCACGTCGTGAATTATGATTTTCCGATGCAGGCCGAAGATTACGTGCATCGCATCGGCCGCACCGGTCGCGCGCACGCCGTGGGCGACGCCATCAGTTTTGTGACGCACGAAGATCAAGGCGAACTCCGCGCGCTTGAAAGATTTATCGGTCGCGGCATCGTGCGCAAAAAAGCGGAAGGCTTTAATTATTCCGCCTCGCCGCCGCCGTTCAATCCGATGGATGAAGAACGTCGGCGTCCGCAGCATCAGCAACGCGGCCAGCGTCCGCAACGGAATCAGCAGCGCGCGCACGGCTCGCAGCATTCTTCGTCGCCATCACGCTCTTCGCAAAATGGCCGTCCACAAACCGGCGGCGGTCGCGCGCAACAAGGCGGCGGTGGCCAGCGTCCGGCGGCGCCGATCAGTGGCAATCGCGAGGGCGCGAACTTGCGCAACTTCGCGGGCCGGCCGCCCTTGCCGAGTGGCAATCGCAGTTACGGATTGCGCTAAACCGGCTCGCATTTGCGATGAACCGTCGCAGGACGGGGTGCCGCGTCAATGATCCCTGTGCTGCGGCCGTTTCTTGCGGGTTTTTTTGCGATGCCGATGAGTGTCGATGACGCAAAACGCAAAAATAATAAGCCCGGCGGCCACCAGCACGATGAGCATGGGCTTGTAGCGCCAGATGGTTTCAATAAATTTGGACAGATCGGAATCCATGCTAGAGCCAACTTATACCATGTTCGCTCGAAACTCGAAAAATTTTCGCGCCGATGTCTGCCATCGCAAACCAGAGTGGTTTTCGGTAGGCTGCGCCGCGTTCGATGAAGAAAATTATCAACATTGCCGGCTATAAATTTGTCGTGCTGCCGGAACCGCGCGGGTTGCGTGCTCGCTTGCTCGCGTTGTGCAAAAGTTGGGAACTCCAGGGCACGATTTTGTTGAGCGTCGAAGGCATCAACCTCTTCGTCGCGGGCGCGGCGGAAAAAATTGATTTGCTCCTTGCCGAGTTGCGGAGTTTGCCGGGCCTCGAAGATTTTGCCGTAAAAGTCAGCGAGACCGAGCATCAGCCGTTCCGGCGGATGCTGGTGCGCATCAAAAAAGAAATCATCGCGTTCGGCGTTGAGGGAATTAATCCGGCGGTAAAAACTTCGCCGAAACTGGCGGCTTGCGAATTGAAACAGTGGCTCGATGAAGGCCGGCCGGTGACGCTGCTCGACACGCGCAACGATTACGAGGTGAAACTCGGCACGTTCAAAAATGCACGGGCGATTGGCATTGACCATTTCCGCGATTTCCCCGCCGCCGTGCGCCAGTTGCCGCCCGCGCTGAAAGAGCAGCCCATTGTGATGTTTTGCACCGGCGGCATCCGGTGCGAAAAGGCCGGGCCGTTCATGGAACGCGAAGGCTTCAAAAACATTTTCCAGCTCGACGGCGGCATCCTGAAATATTTTGAGGACTGCGGCGGCGCGCATTACGCCGGCGAATGTTTCGTGTTCGACCAGCGCGTCGGCCTAGATCCAAGTTTGCAGGAAACGGATTCCGCCCAATGTTTCCAATGCCAGACGCCGCTGACCGCGGCCGAGCAAAAAGACGCGCGTTACGTTTCCGGCCAATCGTGTCCGTATTGTTTCAAAACCCCCGGCGAACAAATGGCGGAAATCATCTCGCGCCGGCAGGCAGCCATTCACCGCGCGACCACGCCGTTGCCCGGCCGCGTGCCGACGGATAATTTCAAACACATCAATGTTCCCGCCGACAGCGACGGCGTGACCTTGCTCGTCGTGCTGTGCCGCGTGGTGAAACATCTGCCCGCCGCTTATTGGGAAAACGAATGTGCGCGAGGTTTGGTTTTGAATTCGGAAAAAGAAGTGGTCGCCGCTGATAAAATTGTCCGTGCGGGCGAGCGTTATCTGCATAAATTCCCAAACGTGCTCGAGCCAGATGTCAATGGCCGGGTGGAAATTTTGCACGAGGACGAGGCGTTGATCGTGCTCAACAAGCCCGCGCCATTGCCGATACACGTCGGCGGCCGATTTTATCGCAACACGCTCCAGCACATTCTCAATGTCGTTTATCATCCGCAAAAACCGCATCCCGCGCACCGGTTGGACGCGAACACGACCGGCGTGATGCTGGTCACGCGCACCCGGCATTTCGCGGGCAAATTGCAACCGCAATTTACGCGCGGCGAAGTGAAAAAAATTTATCTCGTCCGCGTGCAAGGCCGGCCAGCGCAGGAAAAATTTCATTGTGCCGCGCCCATCGGCACGGTCGCCGGCGCACTCGGCTCGCGCACTGTGGATGAAGCCGCCGGCCTCGCCGCGCGCACGGAATTTCGCGTGCTTCAAAAAAATGCCGATGGCACCACGTTGCTCGCAGCGCAACCGCTCACCGGCCGCACGAACCAGATCCGCATCCACTGCGCGCACCTCCGTTTGCCGGTCTGCGGCGATCCGACGTATTTGCGCGATGGCCAGCGCGGCGACACGCAAACGTTGCGCGTGGACGATCCACCGCTGTGCCTGCACGCCTGGAAAATTTCCTGCACTCATCCGCTCACAAAACAGCGCTTGGAATTCACCGCTCCGCCGCCAACTTGGGCAGAAACTTTTCCAGCGGACGAAACTTGGCTGGCCTAAAAATTCACGGATGACGGGCACCGCGTTCAATAATTTTTTTCGGTAAAAAAATTTACAGATTGAGCTATTCTTGTGCGGTGAAAGAAAATTCTGATTCCCGGCCAATCGATCCCGCCGTCCGCATCGGCCACGTGCATTTGAAAGTGGCCGATCTTGACCGCGCGCTGAAATTTTATTGCGGCGGGCTCGGCTTTGAATTGCAACAGCGTTTCGGCACGCAGGCCGCGTTTATTTCGGCCGGCGGCTATCATCATCACATCGGGTTGAACACGTGGGAAAGCGCCGGTGGTCCGCCGCCGCCACCGCGCAGCACGGGACTTTATCATCTGGCAATTCTTTACCCAACGCGCGGCGCGCTGGCGGATGCGCTGCGCCGTTTGGTCAAGGCCGGCATCGAACTCGAAGGCGCCGCCGATCACGGCGTGAGCGAAGCCCTTTATTTGCGCGATCCCGACGGCAACGGCGTGGAACTATATCTGGACCGGCCCAGGGAAAAATGGCCGCGCACACCCGCCGGCGAACTGGCCATGTTCACGCGCCCGCTGGATTTGGACGCGTTGCTCACGGAAAATTGAACGGTTGAAAAAGGCCGTCGTTATCAGACAATACGGCATGGAATATTTTTTCCGATCGCTGGTAATTTTCTTGCTGGGCGGCTTTATTTTTTCCGCCGCCGCCGAAATCTCCCCGACCAACAAACCGTTTTCGGGAATTTTCATCCATTCTGAAACGCTCACGAATCCGCCCACGCGCTTGTGGGTGGCCGAAATTGACCTGACCAATCAGCATCTGCACCTGCGCGTCGCCCCCGGCGGAGCTGATCCCGATGGTGCCGGCAAATGGGAAACCACCTTGCTGGAGCCGACCAAAATCGCCGCGCGGGAAAAATTTGCCCTCGTCGTGAACGGCGATTTTTTCAAGGCCAAAGGCGTCAATGACGGCGAAGGCACCAACGCCGCGTTTCGCGCGGAACAATGGGCGCTGACCGAAGGCGCGGCCGAAACGGATGGAAAAATTTGGTCCACCAGCACCAACGCGCGACCGTGTTTGGTGGTTCACAAAAACGGAACGGTCGCGATTGAGATGCTGACGACACCGACGGCCGATGCTTTGGAAGTGATCGGCGGCAATGTCATTTTGGTAAAAGACGGCGCCATCGTTCCGCAAAAAAACAAAGTTCGTCATCCGCGCACCGTCGTGGGATTCAATGCCGACAAAACCAAGTTGATTCTCATGGTCGTGGACGGGCGCAAACCCGGCATCGCCATCGGCATGAATTACGAAGAACTCGCGGCGGAAATGATCCGGCTCGGCTGTCGCGACGCGCTGAACCTGGATGGCGGCGGCAGTTCGGTGATGGCCGTGCGCGACGCGGCGACGGGCGGGATGAAAATTCTTAACGCCCCCACCGATGGCCGCGAACGCGCCGTGGCCGACGTCCTGGGAATTTCCGTGGACCAAAATTAAAAGGATGCAGTGACCATGACGGGCGAAAAGCTTTCTGAAATTCTCGCCGAAGTGCGGGCCATCTATCACGAACTCACGAAACGGCCGGTGCCGCGCCAGTGCCTCGCCCGCACGGAATGCTGCCAGTTTCAACTCACCGGCCTCACGCCGCATCTCACCAAAGGCGAGGCGCTGCTCGCCGCCAAGGCTGTCCGCGCGACCGGCCGAAAAGAATTGCCCGCCGCCGCCGCCGGTGCCTGTCCCTTGTTGCAACGTCAGACGGGACGCTGTTTGATTTATGCGGATCGTCCGTTCGGTTGTCGCACGCATTTTTGCGACGCGGCGGGCGGACCTTTCGCGCGCAAAGAAGTGCTCGATTTGATCCGGCGGCTGGAGGATCTGGATGTTCGTTTAAAAGGCGATGGCCCGCGAAAAATCGTTCCCGCCATCACTGCCGCGCTCGAAGAACTGCGGTGAAATCATGCCGCGCGCTTCGCCCAACGTAATTTTGCGGGTGCCGAACGCGGATTTGAATTCTGTTCTTCGGGCGTCGCGCGCACTACTTCCTCGGCGATCGCGGAATAAATCCCGTTCCACAAACCGGATTGAAAACTTTTTTTCACGCGCCGGTCTTCGCCGGAATGAAACGTCAGAATCGCCACGCGGCCATTGGGTTTCAGGCACGTCGGCAGATTCCTCAAAAACGTGTCGAGGGCGGAAAATTCATCGTTGACCGCGATGCGCAGCGCCTGGAACACACGGCGGATGTGCAGATGCGTGTCTTCCTTCGCGACATACGGCAGCGCGGCGCGGATCGCCTCGGCGAGCTCGTGCGTGGTGGTGAATTTTTTTCCCGCGAGCGCCGCGCCGAGCTGCAACGCCTTCGGTTCGTCCGCATTTTCCGAGAGCAAATGCGCCAGCGCGTCCGGCTTGATTTTTTCCAGCAAGGCGGAAACCGGCTGGCCGCACTGCGGATTCATGCGCATGTCCAGCGGGCCGGAAAATTTCACGGAAAAACCGCGCGCCGGATCGTCAATCTGCATCGAGGAAACGCCCAGGTCGGCGAGGATCAAATCCGCGCCGGAAATATTTTGCGCCGCGAGCACCTGGGGCAGACCGGCGAAATTGCTGCGGTGCGCGGTGAAAACTTTTTCATCAAACCCCAGCGCGCGCAAGCGGGCCTCGGTTTTTGGCAATTCAATCGGATCGTGATCCAGCCCCAGCAATTTTCCCCCGGGCAAAATTTTGGCGAGCATCGCCTGCGCGTGGCCGCCGTGGCCGAGCGTGCCATCCACCGCGATTTCACCGGGCTGCGGCGCGAGGACTGCCAAAATTTCCGCGACCATGATCGGGCGGTGCGTGCCCGCCGGCGTTTTGCCGGCGGCGATGACTTTGGCGACTGTCTCGGCGTGTTGCTGCGGATTCAGTTCCTTATATTTTTCCTCGAAACGGCGCGGATTTTTTCCGCTGTAACGCACGCGCCGCTTGTGCGGCGCGGCCGGTGGTGCTGGCAAATTCTCTTCGGACATCACGCATATTCTGCGATGCTTTGCGCGTGAGTTCACGACAAATCATTGTGGTCGGCGGCGGCGCAGCCGGTTTTTTTGCCGCGATCGCGGCGGCGGAAGCCGGCGCGCAGGTGATGCTGCTGGAGAAAACCGCGCGGTTTCTCGAAAAAGTGCGCATTTCCGGCGGCGGCCGCTGCAATGTCACGCACGCGTGTTTCGAGCCGCGCGAATTTGCCACGCGTTATCCGCGCGGCGAACGCGCGCTGCTCGCGCCCTTCCAAAAATTTTCCGCGCACGATACGGTGATGTGGTTTGCCGCGCGCGGGGTGACGCTCAAAACCGAAAAGGACGGCCGCATGTTTCCCACCACGGATTCATCGCAGACGATCGTGGACTGCCTGATGAGCGCGGCAGAAAAAGCGGTCGTCAAACTGCGGCTGAATTGCGGCGTGGAATCCATTTCAAAAAATCCGGCCGGCGTATTTGAATTGATTTTAGCCGGCGGCGAAAAAATTTCCGCCGACAAAATTCTGCTCGCCACGGGTGGCTGTCGCGCGGCCGCCGCAGGCCAACTCGCCACGTCGCTCGGCCACACGCTCGCCGCACCGGTGCCCTCGTTGTTTACTTTTCAAATCGGGTCGCCGTGGTTGCGCGCGCTCGCCGGCGTGGCGGTGGCCGCCGAGGTCAGCGTGCCCGCCGCGGGCCTGCGCGAGGGCGGACCGCTGCTGCTGACGCATTGGGGCGTGAGCGGCCCCGCCATCTTGAAAATGTCCGCGTGGGGCGCGCGCACGTTGCACGGATTGGACTACAAATTTTCCTTGTTTGTGAATTGGCTGCCGCATTTGAGCGTGGAAAAAATCGCGGCAGAAATAACCTCGCGCCGCCAAAAATTCCCCGCAAAATTTTTGGCGAACAATTCGTTCGCGCCGTTGCCGCTGCGGTTGTGGGAGCAACTGGTGCTGGCCGCGGGCATCGCCCGCGAGACGCGCTGTTCGGTGCTCACGCGCGCCCAAATCCACGCGCTCACCCAGCAGTTGGCGCGATCCGAATTTTCCGTGATCGGCAAAAGCCTGAACAAGGACGAGTTCGTGACGTGCGGCGGCGTGAAACTCGGCGAAATCGATTTCAAAACGATGGAGAGCAAAGTTTGTCCCGGATTATTTTTTGCCGGCGAGCTGCTGGACATTGACGGCGTGACGGGCGGCTTTAATTTTCAAGCGGCGTGGACGACCGGTTTTCTTGCCGGTCACGCGCTGGCGGCCTAAGCCAAAAGAAGAACGGGCGCCCGCTTTATCTCGGCGCGCCCGCCAGGAGTTTTTGTAGGATTTAATTTTTCTGATTCATCAACTAAATTGCCACCCCGTTTAATCTGTTCGGCACGATTTCACTTGGCTACGCGCGCAATCAAAGACACCAAGAACAGCACCAAAAAAATCGTGAAAATAATTTTCGCGATGCCCACCGCCGCTCCCGCGATGCCGGTGAATCCCAGTCCCCCTGCAATCAGCGCAATCAGGAGAAACATTAGTGTCCAGCCCAGCATAAGGTTCCTTTCTCAGTTTTATTTTTGATTCGCAACATGGTTTCAGGATGATGGGTTGCAGAACTCATGCCAGCGGGATTTTCACAATGAATGCCGTGGATATACCGCTCTTGGAGTTAGTCCAGACACGTGCGCCATTGCATTAAGCCGCGCTGGGGGGCGCCGATTTTGCAAATCGCAAGCCGTGGCTGCCCGATTACGATTCAGTAATTTTGATTTTCTTTCAATGGCATCGCTGCGGACAAGTTTTGTCCAGCATTTTTCCGCCTGACCATATTAAATTTGGCTTGTATAGCATGTTAGTCGCATTTATGTGTATGGTGTTGGGAAAAAAGCAGCGGAAGCTGCCGCATGAATTTGATGTCGGTAAATTTTGAACGCCCACAAACCCATGGCCACGCAACCGACTACTTCCCAAAACGCCGACGCGGAAAAACAGCGTTTGGCTGACAATCAGGCGGGGCGCCAAAACTGGCGGCGCTGGGGGCCGTATCTTTCGGAGCGGCAATGGGGCACCGTGCGCGAGGATTACTCGCCCGGCGGGAACGCGTGGGAATATTTTCCGCACGACCATGCGCGCAGCCGCGCGTATCGGTGGGGCGAAGACGGCCTCGCCGGTTTCAGCGATGACATGCAGCATCTCTGTCTCTCGCTCGCACTGTGGAACGGCAAGGATCCGATTCTCAAGGAGCGACTTTTCGGTCTCACGAATTCCGAGGGCAATCACGGCGAGGACGTGAAGGAGCTATATTATTATCTCGATGCCACGCCGACGCATTCGTATCTGAAATTTCTCTACAAATATCCGCAGGGCGAATTTCCCTATCTGCATCTCATCGAGGAAAACGCGCGCCGGAAAAGCCAGCCGGACGCGCCGGAGTTTGAACTGCTCGACACGGGCTTATTTGATGCGGATCGTTACTTCGATGTCTTTGTGGAATATGCAAAAGTCGGGCCGGATGAAATGTTGATGCTGGTCACGGTTCATAATCGCGGGCCGGAAACGGCGAAGCTGACGCTGCTGCCGCAACTGGCTTTTCGCAACACTTGGTCGTGGATTCCAAATGGACGCAAACCAAAATTCTCGGCGGACAACGGCGGCGTCAAAATCGAGCACGCGCAACTCGGTGATTTTCGCCTCGACTGCGACGCAAATCCAATGCTGCTTTTTTGCGACAACGAAACGAATGTGCGCCGCCTTTTCAACCAGCCGGACGCGCCAGGTTTTTTCAAGGACGCTTTTCACGAATATATTATTGCCGGAAATAAATCGGCGGTGAATCCCGCGCAGATCGGCACGAAGGCTGGCGCGCTTTACGAATTGAATGTGCCAGCCGGCCAATCGGCGACGATACGTTTGCGGCTTGCAAAATCAGACGCGGCTTCAATCGGAAAACCGTGGAATGATTTTGATGCGATTTTTTCCCAGCGCCGAAACGAAGCGGATGAATTTTACGCCGAGTTGCAAAAAAATCTCGCCGACGCGGACGCGAAGTTGGTTCAGCGCCAAGCATTCGCGGGAATGATCTGGAGCAAGCAATTTTTTCACTACGACGTGCCACTTTGGTTGGACGGCGACCCGCCGCAGCCGCCGCCGCCCGCCGCGCGTCGGCACGCGCGCAATTCCGACTGGCGGCACTTGAACAACGCCGACGTGATTTCCATGCCGGACAAATGGGAATATCCGTGGTTCGCCGCGTGGGACTGGGCGTTTCATTGCGTCGCGCTGGTGGAGATTGACGCCGAGTTCGCGAAGTCGCAGCTCGTGCTGCTGATGCGTGAATGGTATATGCACCCGAACGGCCAGTTGCCGGCCTACGAATGGGCGTTCGGTGACGTGAATCCGCCCGTCCACGCGTGGGCGACGTTTCGCGTTTTTCAAATTGACCGCCGGCAGCGTCAGGAAACGAATCCCGCCGACGCCGGCGATCTGTTTTTTCTCGAACGCGTTTTTCAAAAATTGCTTTTGAATTTCACCTGGTGGGTCAATCGCAAAGACGAGCAGGGGCGAAATATTTTTCAAGGCGGTTTTCTCGGCCTCGACAACATCGGCGTGTTCGACCGCAGCAAACCGTTGCCGACCGGCGGTTTCATGAGCCAGGCCGACGGCACGAGCTGGATGGCGATGTATTGCCTGAATTTATTGCGCATCGCGCTCGAACTCGCGCAGCACAATCACGTTTATGAAGACATCGCGACGAAATTTTTCGAGCATTTCCTGTCCATCGCCGGCGCGATCAACGGCGTGGGCGACGACAAACTCGGCTTGTGGGACGAGGCGGATCAATTTTATTACGACCATTTGAATTTGCCGGACGGCGAAAATGTGCCGATGAAAATCCAGTCCGCCGTCGGGCTGATTCCATTGCTCGCGGTGGAAGTTTTGGATCCGGCTTTGCTGAAAAATCTGCCGGATTTTGTCGGCCGGATGGAATGGTATTTGAAATACCGCCCGCAACTCGCCGGCCTGATTTCGGACTGGAAAGTTTGCGGCACGGAAGATCGCAAGCTGCTGTCGCTGCTGCGCGGCCATCGCATGAAGGCGCTGCTGAAACGGATGCTCGATGAGGCGCAATTTCTTTCCGCGCAGGGCGTGCGCTCGCTCTCCAAATTTCACGAGCAACATCCGTATCGCTACGAGACCGGCGGCCAGACTTACGAGGTGGCTTACTGGCCTGCGGAATCCAAGAGCGGATTGTTTGGTGGCAATTCCAACTGGCGCGGGCCGGTCTGGATGCCGCTGAATTTTCTCATCATCGAGGCGCTGCAAAAATTTCATTATTATTTCGGCGACGATTTCAAGGTCGAGTGCCCGGCCGGTTCGGGAAAATTCATCACGCTCAACGACGTCGCCGACGAACTGTCGCGCCGCCTCGCGAAACTGTTTTTGAAAGGCGACGACGGCCAGCGTCCGGTCTTGAAATATCATCCGAAGCTCGCGACCGATCCGCACTTCAAGGATTACATTTTGTTCCACGAATATTTTCACGGCGACAACGGACGCGGCTGCGGCGCGTCACATCAAACCGGCTGGACGGGCTTGATCGCCAAACTGCTGCGGCCGCGAAAATAAATTCCATTTGCAAAATTGTCGAAAGGAGCGATTTAAAAATCCATGAGTGCGAATCATTACGACGTCATCATCATCGGCAGCGGCGCGGGCGGCGGCACGCTCGCCCTCAAGCTGGCACCGAGCGGCAAAAAGATTTTGATCTTGGAACGCGGCGGTTTTCTGCCGCGCGAAAAGGAAAATTGGGACGCGACCCAAGTCTTTGTCAAAAACCGCTATGTCTCGAAAGATATTTGGTATGACAACGACAACAAACCTTTTCAGCCCGGCTCGCATTATTTTGTCGGCGGCGCGACGAAGATGTATGGCGCGGCGCTGTTCCGTCTGCGCCAGGAAGATTTTTCCGCGCATAAAACCGCCGATGGCGTGACGCCGGACTGGCCGATCCGCTACGACGAGTTGGAGCCGTATTACACGCAAGCCGAAAAACTTTACAATGTCCACGGCCAGCGCGGCGATGACCCGACCGATCCGCCGGCGAGCGCGCCGTATCCGTTTCCGCCCGTCAGCCACGAGCCGCGCATCCAGGAACTCGCGAATAATTTGAAACGCGCGGGCTATCATCCCTCCTTCGCGCCGACGGGGATTTTGCTCAACGAAGCCGATCCGCCGCACAGCAAATGCATTCGTTGCGATACTTGCGACGGATTTCCGTGTCTCGTCCATGCCAAGTCCGACGCGGAAGTCATCGCGGTGCGCCCCGCCTTGCAATATCCGAACGTGACTTTGTTGACCCACGCGCACGTGCAAAAACTGGAAACCAACGTGGGTGGAAATCAGATCACCAATGTCATCGTGGAACGCGATGGCCATCACGAAGACTTTTCGGGCGACATCGTGGTCGTTTCCTGCGGCGCGGCGAACTCGGCGCGGTTGCTGTTGATGTCCGCCAATGACAAACATCCGCGCGGCCTGGCGAACGGCTCCGACCTGGTTGGCAGAAATTATATGTTTCACAACGCCATCGCGCTCGTGGCATTGTCGAAACGCGAGAACGAAACCGTTTTCCAAAAAACGCTCACGGTGAATGATTTTTATCTGCACGCGCCCGACTACGCTTTTCCGCTCGGCAACATCCAGATGATCGGCAAATCCAAAGGCCCGATGTTCCGCGAAGACGCGCACGGTTTGGCACCGGGCTGGACGATGGACGAAATGGCCAAGCACGCCGTGGACTTCTGGCTGACCGGCGAAGATTTGGCGTTGCCGCAAAATCGCGTGACGCTGAATGCCAAAAACGAAATTCAACTGCACTACGAATTCACGAATCAGGAGCCGATCAACCGGCTGCGAAAAAAATTGCAGTCCATGCTGGAACACCTTGACCTGCATCCGCATCTCCTCCCGAACAATCTTTATTTGGGCAAACATATTCCCGTCGCCGGTGTCGGCCATCAATCCGGCACGTGTCGCTTCGGCACCGATCCGAAAACTTCCGTGCTCGACGTGAACTGCAAGGCGCACGAGCTCGACAATCTTTACGTCGTGGACACGAGTTTCTTTCCGAGCATCGGCGCGGTGAATCCTTCGTTGACCGCCATCGCGAATGCGCTGCGCGTCGGCGATCATTTGCTCGAACGGCTGAAATAAAATGGCGCGACGCAGCGAAATCATGACGGTTTATGCCGCTGGCGTGGTGCAAGGCATCGGGCTCGTCACCTTTCCCGCCGCGAGCGCGGTGTTCACGAGTCCAACGGATTATAATTTATCCAGCACGGAATACGGCGGCCTGTTTTTGCCGCAGGCGATCATGGCCATTCTTGCGTCGCTCGCCGGCGCGGGTCTGCGCAACGGGCTCGGCACCAAAAAAATTTATCTGGTCGGACTTTTCGCAAACCTGCTGGCGATGGCGCTGCTCTTGGCCAGCCGCATCGTGATGAACAATCATGGGCTGGCCTATGGAATTTTGCTCGTCGCCACGACGTGCATGGGCATCGGCTTTGGTTTTACCGTGCCGGCGCTGAACACGTTTGCCGCCGCATTTTTTCCGCAAAAGGTGGACAAGGCCGTGCTCGCACTTAACGCGCTTTTGGGTTTGGGAACCGCGCTCGCGCCAATTTTTGTCGCGGTTTTTGTCGGCTTCGGAATTTGGTGGGGCTTGCCGGAGCTCGTCGGCGCACTGATTCTTGGACTTTTGTTTTTTAGTTTCGGCCAGCCATTGAACGAAGGTGAAAAAACGGAAACCGTGGCGAAAAATAAAGTGAAATTCCCCGCGCGGTTCTGGATTTTTGCCGCGTTCGCGCTGCTTTACGGCGTGTGCGAAACGATGAATGGCAACTGGGCGGCGCTTTATCTGAAAAATAATTTTCACGCCAGCGCGGCCCTGTCGTCGCTCGCGCTGACGATTTTTTGGAGCACGGTCACGGCGGGACGAATTCTTTTCGCCGTCATTGAAAAATGGCTGCCGGAAGAAATGGTCTGTCGGATTTTGCCGCTGGTCGTGACGGCGGCCTTGATCGCCAGCGCGTGCGCGCCGAAAACAAACCCGGTGCTCGGCGTTTTGACTTTTGCGCTCGCCGGACTCGGCTGTTCCGCGCTGCTGCCGCTGACGATCAGTTTTGGCCAGAAAGAATTGACGGCCATTGCCGCCTCGGTCGCGGGCGGACTGATTGCATTTTACCAGATCGGCTACGGCATCGCCGCGTTCGGCGTCGGGCCATTGCAAATGGCGGGGGCGGATTTAAAAAATATTTACGCGGGAACGGCGGTTGTCGCGCTCGCGCTATCTGTGCTATCCTTCGTCGTCACGCGCCAACCGCGCGCGGCGGTTTGAAATTTCGTTCAACTATCAAACTTATTAACCAAGGAAAATTATATGAACCTAAAAGGCAAAGTCGCCATCGTCACCGGCGGCAACAGCGGCATCGGCATGGCCATCGTTTTGGAATTGGCCAAACAAGGCGCGAACATCGTCATTGATTACGTCGCGCATCCCGAGGCGACCGAGGCGCTCGAAAAACAGGTGCGTGACCTGGGCGATTGCGCGATCGGCGTGCAGGCGAATGTCAGCAAAATCGGTGACCTGCAAAATTTATTTGCGACCGCCGTGAAAGAATTTGGCCGCGTGGACATCATGGTCAACAACGCCGGCGTCGAGACGCGCACCTCGATTCTCGACACGACCGAGGCGCAATATGAAAAAGTTTTGGCGATCAATCTCAAGAGCGCATTTTTCGGCACGCAGCTCGCCGCGCAACAGATGATCAAGCAGGGCGGCGGCGGCCGCATCATCAACATCACATCCGTGCACGAAGACTGGCCCATGCCGGGCAACACGGCGTATTGTCTGTCGAAAGGCGGGATGCGGATGTTGACGCGCACGGCGGGCGTCGAACTCGCGCCGCACAACATTCTCGTCGTCGGCGTCGGCCCCGGCGCGGTGGCGACGCCGATCAATTTGACGACGATGCAAGATCCGTCGTTGCTGCAAAAATTGAATAGTGCCATCCCGCTCGGCCGCATGGCGCGCCCGGAAGAAATCGCGAGCCTTGTCGCGTTTCTCGCGGGCGACGGCGCGAGCTACATGACGGCGACGACTGTTTTTGCCGATGGCGGCATCATGCAGAGCAGCCCGGGACTTTGAGCGCGCCATTCAAATTGCGCCAAATAATCGCCGGAAATTTTCCTCGACGCGCGCGGTGAGCGGTTCGATTTTTTCACCCAGAAAATCCGCAAGGCCTTCATAAACGGCGATAAGATTGGCCGGATGATTCTGCGGCGCGCCGGTGGCGTCGGTCAGCGGAAAATGGATTTTTTCGGAAGGCAACATTTGATCCGGCGCATCGGTTTCGATGAGCAAACGGTCTGCCGGAATTTGGCGAAAGGTTTCGCGCTGCCGGAGTTTCCGCGCCTGCAAAAAATAGCCCGGAAAACTGAAATACGCGCCGAGTTTGGTGAACGCGGGAATCATTTCCGCCGGGCCGCCAAAACTGTGCAGCACAAAACCGCGCGCCGGTCGCAAATGTTCGCGCAGCAATTCGTGCAACCGGCCCCACGCCTGTAGACAATGGATGCTCACCGGCAGATTGCGTTCGGCGGCGATCTTTAATTGCGCGAGAAAAACTTCTTCCTGGCCGGCGTAACGCAAATTTGGTTTCCAGCGATCCAAACCGATTTCGCCGACGGCGCTCGGAACGGCGTCGAGAAATTTTTCGAGATTTTTTTGCCAGTCCGGCGTCCGTTCGGAAAGATGCCACGGATGATAGCCGAAACTCGGGAGCACCATTTCATTTTCCTGGGCGAGCGTGAGCACCGCCGGCCAGTCACTTTCGCACGCGCCGTTGACCACCATTTGGGCGACGCCCATTTTTTCGCAGTCCCGCAACAATTCCTTTTGCCGGCCGCCAAAACGGTCGTCCTGCAAATGATTGTGCGCGTCGTAAAACTTCATTTTGCATTGTCCGCCGCGAATTGCCGGATGCGCTCCCAGATTTTGGCGAGCGCGTTGCGACGATTCGGCGTGAGATGTTGCGTGATGCCGAGCGGTGCGAGAAATCGCGGATCGTGCGCGAGAATTTCCGCCGGCGGCTGGCCGCTGTAAAAATCACATAACAAACCGGCGATGGCTTTGACGACGAGCGAATCGGAGTCGCAATCAAAAAGACATTTTCCATCGCGAAAGTGCGCGACGAACCACAGTTTGGCGAGGCAGCCGGGGATGAGCTTTTCGTCCGTGCGAAATTCTGGGGCGAAGCCAGGGTGTTTTTTCGCCCATTCCACTAGCAGTGCCAGCCGATCCTGCCCGTTTGTCAGCGCGGCGAGTTGGGCGGTGAGTTGAACTTCTTTTTCCGCGAGCTTCATGGCGCGGAACCAATTTTATTCGAGCCGGCGCGGTTGGTCAGGATCGGGCTCGCCGTGGGATTCCTCGTGGTGCGGCTCGGGCTCGCTTTGGCTTGACGGAGTTTCGTGGTGCGAATCGGATTCTTTCTGGTGTGGCGATTCGGAGTGATGCGACGTCTGTTCGCGCGGACCCCGTTGCGGTTCGTCGTGGCGTGGCGGGCGAAAAGTCTGCGGTTGGCGTGGCGGCTGGATGCGGCGAAGCGCGCGGCGCAATTCATCAATTTCGCGTTCGTCCGCGAGTTTCTGGCGCTCGGCCACTTCGACGAGCTCAAGCACTTCGTCGAGATGATCAATCATTTTTTTCAAACCGTCGGCAATTTCCGTGGCATGTTCCACGGCCTGGCTGATGGCCGAGGCGTCGGCGGGACGAAAATCAGGATAACGCGGGCGCGGTGCTCGTTGCTCAGGTGCCGGCGGGCGTTCAAAACGTTCCGGGCGTTCGAGGCGATCGTTACGTTCGGGGCGGTCCGGCCGCTCCGGTCGCTGGGGCACGAGCCGTTGCGGTGCCGGGCGAACATTTTCAACGCGTTCGCGCGCGCTGTCGGGACGTTCCGCTTCGGTGCCAGGCATCGCGGGCAACGGCGCATTTTCATTTTCGATTTCCGTCGCTTCGTCGACGTCGGCGGCGGCGGGCGCGTGGGAAATTTCTCCCGCCCCGGCGGTGGTCGGCGCATTGGCGGCGGGCGGGCGCGGCCCCGGGCGACGGCCCCGGCCACCGCGGCGTCCGCGCCGGCGGCTGTCGGGACGACGGGCGGCCGGGGACGGGTTTAAATTGGATTGTTCGTCTGGGACTGACATTCTGGTGAGGATGGCGTTTCGTCGGGCAAATGCAACGGCGAACTGCGTTTACTTTTTGACAAACAGCGCGAGCGACGCGGTGAAACCATGCAGGAAATTTTTTTCGCCGACGGGGCCGATTTCGCCGTTGCCGAAAAATCCGGCGAGGCCCAGCGGCCCGAAATTTTCCTGCACCATCTCGGCGTCATGGCTGGGCCGGCCAAACAGATTCCGGCCGCGGCCGTTGCAACAGCACAGGCACCCGCCGTAAATCACGGTGTCGCCAAGATTTTTTTTTGCGCGCGTGAGCAGTTCGTTCATGTCCTCGGACGCGGCGGCGGCGTCGCGGCGCTGAAACTGGATGGTCTGGCCGGCGCGGGGCAGGGCGCTGACGGCGATGACACCGCTGCTCGGATCGCCGCCCAGCAAGTTTCGCACGAGAAAATCGCCGCGATGAAAATCCTCGAGATATTCATTCACGACGAGGCCGATGAACAGGTTGCCGCGCGCCTTTTGCTGCTCCAACGCGGGGAGGCTTTGCACGGTTTCGGACAGCACGGTGTAGGCGGGCCGGTTGCCGATGTGCTTGATGAGATTTTGTTCGACGCGCGTCAGCGTCCACGCCTCGCCGATCGGTGTGCAGCCCTGCGAAATCACGCCCGTGAGCGAAACTTCGCCGCCGACCGCCAGCGCGACGCCGCCGTCTTCAAAAACTTCGCCGTCGAGGTAAAGCTGCGTGAGCGGTTCCGGAAAATCTCCGCTCGCGAGGCCGCCGTAAACTGGTTTGCCGGGATAACTTTTATTCCACGAACGCAGCCAGCCTTCCGCGTCCATGTGAAACGGATCCAAAAATGCCAGCCAGCCGTTGACATTTTTTGGCGCGACGCCGGCTTCCACCGGCCAGAAGTTTTCCGCGCCTGCCTCCGCGATTTGTTCCTGCGTGATCCGGACGCCTTTTAACTCGGCTCCGGGCAGCGCATACAGCGCCAGCACCAAGCCGCCCGCCGCCTCGAGTTCCTCCGCGCCGGCGATCAGGCCGCTGCTGGAACAGCCGATGAGCAGCGGAATGTGCGCGTGCAGCCGGAGAATTTCCAAGACCGCCTTCGCGTCGGGAAAAAATTTAGGCGAGAGAAAAACCAGCCCCAGCGACACCTCCGGCGCGCGCAACCGATTGCGCAAACGCTTCGCCCAATCGGCGAGGCCGGTTTCGTCCAGGCCGTCCGACCAGTAGGCCGCGATGGAAAATTCATTGCTCAATCCGATGAATTTAATGCGGCGCGAAGAAATTGCAAAGCGGAACCGGCCTTGACGTCAAAATAAATTCTTCAAGTTTGTCACGGTTTATGCCGATAGGCGGCCTGTGTTCCGTTCCCGCATTTTCCTGCCCTGCATGCTCGCCGTTTTTTTGACCGGCTGCCAGTCCGCCAAAAAATCATCCGTGCGCGCCTGCTGCCAAATCGCGCTGGCACCGGCGCCGGCCGCAACGGGCAAAACTTTCTTGGAATCGGACTCGGTGTGGCAGGATGACCATGGAAAAAATTTTCGGTTTGCCGAATTGCGCGGCCAACCGGCCGTCATCGCCATGTTTTTTGCCAGTTGCGAGGGCGTTTGCGTCATCACGCGCAATGACATGCAGGCGGTGGAAGCTTCACTGCCGGCGCCGTTGCGCGAGCGGACGGTTTTTATTCTCGTCACCCTGGCACCCGATCGCGACACGGCGGCCGTATTAAACCAATATCGCATCGAAAACGGTTTGTCGGAAAAACGCTGGCGTTTGCTGCGCGGTTCGGCGGCGGCAACGGCAGCCGTGGCGGCGCAACTAGGCGTCGGCTACGGGCGCGATGCGAGCGGGCTGTTCCGGCATTCCAGTGAAATCACGGTGCTGGATGACATGGGAAAAATCGTGCAGCAACAGGACGGCATCCACGCGGATCTCGCGGCAACGGTCAAGGTGTTGGCCGCGGCTGAAAAAAATTAAAGATTGGCGCGGATCAATTTACCTCAAGCCGGTGCCGATCGCACCGATACCTTGGCAACAGCGCGCGGCCGAGCAGGGATACCACCCGGAGTGCGTTCAGAAGTTTCCTTTTACTATGAAAAAAAATCAGCCGGTCGGTTTTAAATCAATTCCCCGCGTGGTCGCGTTGCCGATGTTGTTTTCTTCAATGACGCTGGGGGGGGCCGCGTTGGCCGATCAAACGAATGCGGTGGTGTTGCCGGCGACCATTGACCGCGCTTTTCTGGAAAGCTTGGTCAACAAGGTGAACCAGGACGCCACCGAAATCAAAGACCTCAAATCGCAACTCGCCACCAAGGCGGCCATCACCGATGAGATGCCGGCGGCGGCAGCCGCGCCGAGCTATCCCAATTTGCAGTTCCACGGTTTTGCGGATGTGGATTATCACGTGAGCAGTCGCCAAGGCATTCCCAATGCGCAAGGTGTCACGTATGTTCCCGGTGCCCGCGATTTTGGCAATTCATTTTATCTCGGCGAACTTGATCTCTTTGTGCAGTCGCAATTGGCGGAGAACATTTCCGTTTTGAGCGAAACCGTTATCTCCTCTGATAACAACAATGAATGCGGCCTGGACATCGAGCGCTTGGAATTGTCCTGGCATCCGAGTGATTATTTCAACGTGGACGTCGGCCGTTTTCACACGGAACTCGGTTATTATAACACCGCGTATCATCACGGTTCCTGGTTTCAAAACGCGGTGGGCCGCCCATTTTTTCTGGAATACGAGGACAGCGGCGGTTTGCTGCCCGTGCACAGCGTCGGCGTCTCCATCCACGGTGCCATTCCTTCCGGCAGTTTGAACTTGAGTTATTACGTCGAGGTGGCGAACGGCGAAAATTATACGACCAACAGCAATCCCGTGCAGAACGAGATTGATAATAATGTGGCCAAAGCCATCAACCTCGCCTTCGTCGCCAAACCGGACTGGTTTCCGGGCGGGCAATTTGGCGTGGGCGCTTATCATGACACGCTGAATCCCGACGGCGGTCCGCGCACGGATGAATGGATCTGGAACGCAAGCATCGCCTATCACGCGTCGCTCTGGGAATTTTTGGCGGAAGGTTTTCTGGTGCGCCACAAACAGTCGGGCGTCGAAGAACATTATTCGCCGATGTTCTATGTGCAGGCGGCGCGCAAGTTCGGCCAGTTCACGCCGTATGCGCGGTTCACTTACGCGAACGCGTCGAGCAACGACCCGATTTACTCGGCGATCTTGGATGAAGGCGGACGGGATTACGGCCCGAGCCTCGGCCTGCGTTATGATTTTTCCACCTTCGTCGCCATCAAGATCCAATACGATTACGTGGTGCAGACCGGCTTCGCGGCCGCAAATGAATTGACCCTGCAGGTGGCGTTTACCTTCTAAAATTTATGTGGAAGAAAATAATTGTCATCGCCTTGGCGTTCAGCCTCAAAATCAGCAGCGGCGACGCGCAGGATAAATCCGGCGACCTCGCCATCGTGGTCGCCAAAAACCGCGCCGTGGATAATGTGACGCAGGAAGAGTTGGCGAAGATTTTCCGCGGGGAAAAAAACAAGGGCAGCGACGGCGTGCGTTTTGTCGTCGTCGCCCGCGAAACCGGTTCGCCGGAACGCGCCGCCGCGCTCGCCGATATTTACAAGTCCAGCGAGGATGATTACGCCAAGTATTTTTTGCAGGCCACTTTCACCGGCCTCGTCCAGGCCGCGCCGCGCAGTCTCAGCAGCCCGGCGGCCGTGCTGCAATTCGTCGCCGCCAACCCCAGCGGCATCGGCTATGTGCGCGCCAGCGACGCCGATGACTCCGTCAAAATCCTTAAGGTGGACGGCCACGCGCCCGGCGAGCCGGATTACGCGCTCAAAATAAAATAATTTTTGCGCCGGGCCGTTCGGCTTACTTCAGCCACGGAACAACTTTTTCGCCCGCCCAGATTTCCGTCATCGCCTGGCGCTCGCGGGCCGCGGCAAATTTTTTGCCGTTCACCAGCACCTCGCACGTCAGCGGCCGCGAATTGTAGTTCGACGCCATCACGAAGCCATACGCACCCGCGCTCATCAGCGCGAGATGCTCGCCCGCCATGAATTTCGGCAGCGGCCGGTCCTTGCAAAAATAATCGCCCGACTCGCACACGCCGCCCACGACATCGGAGGAAATCGTCACGACAGTTTTTTTGGTCAGCGGCAAAATTTCGTGATACGCCTCGTAAAACGCCGGGCGGATCAAATCGTTCATCGCCGCGTCCACGATCACAAAATTTTTGCGCCCCGTGCGCTTCACGTATTCGACGTGCGTAACGAGAATGCCCGCGTTGCCGGAAATGAACCGGCCCGGCTCCATCAAGATTTTCAGGCCCAGCGGTTGCAGCAGCGGCACGAGCCGCGCCGCATATTTTTCCGGCGTCAAAATATTTTTCGCCGCCGCCGATTGCCACCAGTCCGGCGACCCGCTCGCCAGCGCCGGCTTGTAAACGATGCCCAGGCCGCCGCCGATGCTGAAAAATTCCAGCGCGTGTTTCGCGGATAATTTTTTGACGAGCGGCAGCATTTTTTTCACCGCTTTTTCAAACGGCGTCGTCTCCGTGATCTGCGAGCCGATGTGCATCTGCACGCCGCGCAGCCGCAGGTTTTTTAATTTCGCCGCCCGCGCATACACGCCCTCGATCTGCTCGAACGCGATGCCGAATTTATCCTCGTAAGTGCCGGTCGTGATCTTCGCGTGCGTGTGCGCCTCGATGTTCGGGTTCACGCGCACAGACACCGGCGCGGTTTTTTTCAACCGCGCCGCAACCGCGTTGATGCGTGCCAGCTCCGGCTCGCTCTCCGCGTTGAAGGAATAGACATTTTGTTTGAGCGCGAATTCAATTTCTGCCGCCGTCTTGCCCGCGCCCGCGAAAACACATTTGCGCGGATCGCCGCCGGCTTCGATCACGCGATGCAGTTCGCCGCCGCTCACGATGTCGAAACCGCTGCCGAGATTCGCCAGCGTCCGCAGCACGGACAGGTTGGAATTCGACTTCATCGCGAAGCAGACGAGGTGATCCACGCCCGCCATGGCGGCATCGAGTTTTTGAAAATGGGCCGCGAGCGTGCTTTGCGAATAGACGTAAAGCGGCGTGCCGAATTTTTTCACGAGTGTTTCCACGGCCACGCCTTCGCAGAAAAGTTTATTACCGACGTAACGGAATTGGTGCATAAAGCGGACATTTTATGCACCCGCCGCGAAAGTTCAAGGTTGGGATTCTTGCATTGGCGCGGCCCAAACGGCACATCACCGGCAGCGGCGCGCAGCCGTGGCGGCGGACCGCGCGGGTTTGGCCCTCGCCAACGGTTTTTTCCGCACCGCGACCGGATGCAAATCCCAGCGTCCAAGATTTTTTGGCGGCGTCAAACTGACCACGGAATTTTTGCCCGCGCGACCAGGATAAACACCGTCTTCCTTGTTGCCCAAAATTCCCGCGTAAAGCGCTTCCACAAACGAAGGCGCGGCGGCCACGGCTTTCAAAGTCTGATTGATTTCCAAAATTAATTTTTCCGTCCAATCTTTCACGCGCACGCCGGGCGCGATGTCCGTCTCGCCAAAAAAACGGAACGTTTCTTCGATGCCATGCAGCGCGCCGGCGCGCCCGGCGGACGTGATCGGCCCGCGCGAAAACGCCTCGTCGGTCGAGGCGGTCGTCACCGCATCCACGCCGAGCGACGCGCACAACGCCGCGTGCAGGGCCGTCGTCGCCGCCGATTTCACTTTTTCTTCATCGTGCGTCATGAAGCCGATGGGCTCGCCCGGCCAGATCGGAAAATCCGCGATGGTTTGCAGCGCGCGGATTTTCGCGAAATTATAATCCACGTAATTTTGTTCCATCAAACCCTGCACCATGATGAAAGGCCCGTGGCAGAGCAGCGGTTTTAAAATCGGTTTTGCGCCGAGCCGCCGGCCGAGCTGCGCCATGATCAACATTCCCGCGAAAGCCTTGTGCGGCGGCACGCCGGCGAGTTCTTCGTTCGTCGGAATGTCGAACGCCATTTTGTAACGCGCCGCGATGCGCATGGCTTCCACGCCGTCCACCGTGAGTCGCGCGGGATCGGTCCCGCCGCAAATGGAGCCGTAGCCGATATTGATCTTCGTCAGGTCCGCGCCGAGAAAGCCGGAGAGCACGGCGATCTCCGGTGTGTTCAAACCGCGATGCGCGCGCACCGTCCACAGCGTCGCCCTGTCGAGCGAGCGTTTGATCAGCGACAAATTTGCGTAAGTCACCGGCGTGCCGTCCTCGGCGTTCGTAAGAAAACCGTCCAGCAAACCTTCCGTGCGCGCGCCCCAGGCGGGATCGAAATGCAGCACCCCGTCCGCGCCCCAGCTTTCGGAAACCTTGATATGCATGCCGTCCATCATCGGGCAGCCGGTGCCGTATTGGACGAACACCAAAGGTTTCTTGCGTTCGTGCTGGAGCACGCGCGGATGAAAATTCTTTTTCGCGATGTCGATGCGCCGGAGATACGCGGTCACTTCGTCCTGCGTGATTTGCCGCACGCTCGGCGGACAAATATTTTTCTGGAAAAAATCCGCGACCGACTGATCGCATTGCGCCAGATAATCGGGCGTGAACGGCAGCGCGGTGTAATTTTCCACCGAGCCGTGGACGTCCTGCAATTGCGCCTCGGTGATCTGCGCGCGACGCACGCCCGGCGAAGTCTTGTCCGCCACCCAGTCCAAAATGCCATCCACAATCTGGTCCAGATATGTTTTCGTCTCCGGAATTTTCACCTCGTAATCATGCGGAAACGGAAACACCGGTTTTTCCTTCACCGGATGCGTGATGTGCAGCGCCAGTTCGGGGTTGCGTTCGATGAGCGCGTGGATTTCCTCGATGCGCGTGTGCGGGCCGTAACCAGCCTCGAAACCGAGGCTTTTCGCAAGTTCGTCGTTCACCGCCATGCCGCCGATGGCCACGCGGATTTTTCCGAACACGCCCTGGCGCGTGAGCACTTCCTTGACGCGCTGAAAAAGCTGTTCCACGCCGTAGCCCACCGTGCGCCCGACAAAAATCATTTCCGTTTTTTCCGCCAGCGCGGCCTCGCCAATCTCCTCGACCGTGATGTCCGGCGGCAGCAAAATGCACTCGTAACCGAGCACTTCAAGTTTGCGCTTGATGAGTTTCAGGCCGGCGTCATGCACCGGATCGAGCGGGGCGAGGAGGATTTTCATTTTTGCAGCCAGGTGTAATTGTCGCCGGGTTTGTTCATGTAGGCGCGCACGCGAAAATGCGCCCCCGGCCCATTGAAATCCAGCGAGACGATGACGTGCCGCGCGAGACCGAGCGACTGCATCAGTTGCGCGATCAATTCCTTGGCCTCCTTCTCGCTCTCGCAAAGCAGGAAGCTTTCGATATCCAACGCATCAACGATGGTGTCGCGGGCGGTGGTCATAAAATCAGGCGATCACTTTGAACGGCCTGGTGCTGGCTGCGATCAACTCATTGCCGTGGTCATCTGCCAAACGTAACAAATGAACCTTCCTTTTTTTGGCGGCGGCCGCAACGATTCGCAGCCCGCCCCCGCGTTTTTTAATCGAAGTGAGTTTGCGGGCGCTCATGGAGCGCGCGCCGCTCGCCACCGAACCGAGCCAGTCACTGGTCCATTGTTCGGCCGATTTTTTCTTGGTTGCTTTCATGAATTTTTTAAATCCGATTTTCAAATGACGCCCGCATATTTGCAGGTGATGTTCATCAGTCCGACCATCGCCTTCACGATCAGCCGGGTTTCTTTTTCGAGCAAATTGCCGTCGGCGTCGAGCGTGCCGAGGCCCATTGAAATGAAAATGTTCGCATCGTAACCGATTGTCGGGATGATGCCCATCTGCGCCATGCCGGCCTGAAAAATATTCGTGCCGCCATACATGTCCTCGATGGAAAAAATCGGGATGCCCATCTGACCGTCCTTCCACGTGTTCTCGTAATTGACCTCCACGGCGAGGGAATTTTTATTCGCGCTGATGATGATGTCCTTGTGGAATTTTTTCGGCAGCGCGCCGAATTCCTCTTTCACGATGGTCAACAATTTATCCAGCGGCTTGGTCATCACCGGCGGCTTGTCGCGGAGAATTTTCAGCGCCGCAATCAATCCCACGAGTGCTTCCTTGCCGGGATCGTTGGTGACGTAGGCCGCTTTGCCATACGAATAGCCCGTCCCGAAACGGTCCGAGTGATAACCCAGCGCGCGGCGGATTGGCACCATCACATCCTCGCGGCCAACGATCAGACCGACCGTCGGCGCGCCGGAGGATTTGTCCATCGAATACGCCATCACGTCCGCGCCGAGTTGTCGCGGGTCGGCACCGATGAAGGGCGTGCCCCACGCATTGTCCACGATGTAAGGCACGCCGTAATCCTTGGCTAGTTTGGCGATGCCCGTTTGTAAATCCGGCACGCCCTCCGCGCTCTGATCACCATAGCCGTATCCAATACTGTCGTAACCGAGCGAGGAAAAGGCCGTGACCATTTCCGCGTGGCGCGCGGCCGTTTTTTCGATGCACGCCAAAGTTTTTTTCGCATCCGTGTTCGCCAGCAAAACCGTCGGATGTTGTTTGATGCCGTGGATTTCATAGCGCGCACCTTCCATCGGCACGAACACCGCATCGGTGTTGTCCAGCCGCTTGCCCGAAAAACCGAGTTCGCCGGCGGTCACGCCGCGGTCGGCGAACAAATCTTTGAAGCGCGGCGGAAACGGCCGGCCGTAGCCGCCATGATGATGCAGATGCCGCTCGAACGGCGCGAGGTAGCGGGCGCGATAATTGTCGCCGCGCCCCGTCATCGGCGGACTGGCGAGACAATCGAAGCTCGTCCACAGCGCGGCCTCGCAGGTGTTCGTCGGCGCGGCGTCGAAGCCGTCGCCATAAACGTCCTTCACGATTTCGCGGATCTCCTCGATGAGAAATTTATTTTCCACCACTTTGCGCGACGCGGCCTCAATGGCTTTGCCGACCTCGGTGGTGAGCAGCGCGTGGCAGCTCGACACCGCGCCGGTGAGCCCAATCTGGCCTTTCATCTCCGGCGTGATGCCAATTTCGTCGGCAAATTTTTTCGCCTCGCCGTAAATCGCCGCGATGTTTTTGTGCAGATCCTTGTAGAGTTGGAAACGATATTTATGGGGCATAATTTTTTAGCGGCGATTGAAATTCAACCGAACCGCAACGTCACGTCGCGGTTCGCCAAAATTAAAATAAAAAAGTTTTCATGCGTTTGCATGCGTGAACTGTTCCTTGAATTTCGGTGCCCGCGATTTTGCGCGGCACCGATGACCTTGATATTACTTTCACCAAAAACCGACCGGAGGCAACTAAGAAATGAAAAATACAGAAATCTGCGGGAAGGGCAAAATCAGCGCCGGACGAAGGAGATTTTTTTTCCAACCGAAAAATTCAACTGCCGACCGGTCTGCCGCTGCTGCACGGCGATGACGATGTTGAGGTGATTCGGCTCGTGCGTTTCATCGAAACCGGCGACCGTGCCGACTGGTTCGCCATCCAGCAGCAACGTCTCGCCGACCAACACGCAGCCGCCGCGGTTGACTTCAAAAAAAGCAAGATACGCTATGCGATCCGCCGTGCCGCCCGGCTGCCGGCCGGTTTCGTCGGTGGCGATCAGTTCGTGGATGGAATTTTTTTTGAGCGCCCGCGAATAGGTCGGCATCAATTTCAACCCGCGCGTTTCGTGGGTCGAATCCAGCATCGTGACGACCTCGCCCTCGACCGGGCGGTTTTCAGCGTAGGTTGCCAAAGTCACAAACCGGGTGGTTTCAACTTTGGTGGGCGGCATGGCGAAAGTGGGAATTTAAAAATTTCCCGGGCAAAAAAACGGCGTTACGGCTGGGACAGAATATCCGCGCGCTGCTTGTGATATTCTTCCGGCGAAATCTGATCGGCCTGATATTTCGCCAGCAGGGCTTGCAGCCGCGCTTCCTTGGAGGCGTTGATCGGCAGCGCGGGGGCCACGAGCGCTTTCAAACCAATCTCGTTGCCAACATCGGCCGAGGGCGTGGGCATCGGCTGTGCCTTTTCCATTTGCGCTTGGACGGCCGCCTGCGCTTTGGCGCGTTCGGCATCTTGTTTAGCCTTCAACTTGGCGGCCGCTTTGTCGGCCTTGGCTTTCGCCTTCGCCTCTCTTTTCAATTCCGCTTGATCCACCGGTTTTACCGCCGGCGTGCTGATTACGGGACTCGACATGGTCGGGGCTGGCGTCGGCGTGGCGACGACGGGTGCCACGATCGCGCGTGACGGGACCGGCGGGTTGGTGTCGGCATTTTGCGCCTCCAATTCGTTCAATTTTTCCACCACCTGCGCGCGCGCCGCGGCCTGCGCGGGCGTGTCCGTCGCCCGCAGGGTCAACGGCGCGCACGCCATGAAGGCACAAATCAAAACGGAAAATTTCGTGGTCTGCATGCCGCTTTATTACGCCAATTCGCCGCCGGAAGCAACCGCTTTTCCCGCCGACGAAAATAATTTCCGCCACGCGAACGGCAGCGGCGACGCCAGCAGCGACTTCACCAAAATCCAATAAACTTCGCCGCGCGTCACTTTCACGCGCCGTTGCAATTGCGCCCCGTCCGCCGCGCGCAGTTTTTCAATCGTCCGCGCGCCCAGCAAAACCGGCCACGCGCAGCCGAGCCGCACGCGGAATTGGCCGAAAGGCAGCGTGTTCGTGTAGCGCCAGCCCGCGGCCAAATGCGCTTCCGCCTTGTCCAAATAGTCGTGAAAGAGCGGCAGAAATTTTTCCTGGGCCGAGGGTGACAGCAAAATTTCCGGGAACAATTTCGCTTCGTCGAGCCGTTGTGCCGGCAGATAGCAGCGGCCATTTTTCAAATCCGCCGGCAGGTCGCGCAAAATATTCACGAGCTGCAATCCCTTGCCCAAACGGATGCCGTCGGCGATGAATTGTTTCTCGTCCAGCTGCGCCGCGGGAAACAAATGCGCGCGGCAGATTTTCGTCCAGAATTCGCCCACGCAGCCGGCGACGCGATACGTGTAGTCATCCAGTTCCGCCGCCGTTTCCAGCGCGATGATTTTTTTGTCGGCGCGGCCAGACTCCGTCGCGCCGAAATTTCCAAACCGGCGCAAATCCAATTCCTGGCCGCTGATGATCGTGGTGAGCACGGCGCGAATTAATTTCTGATCGGCATCGGAAAATTGTTGCAGCGCCGCCAAACCGACCTCGATTTTTTCCAGCAACAATTTTTCGGCGGACAAACTTTGTTGCTGCACGAGTTCGCCGAAATTTAGCGGCGTAGAATTACGGCCGAGAATCCGTTCGCGCAATTGTTGCAGCGCGTCCAGTCGTCGTGCCAGCGCGATGATTTCCGTGTCGGCGATGGTGTCCGTCGTCCGCGCGAGCAGGTAGGCGAGGCCGATTTGCGGACGCACCGCCGCCGGCAGCACGCGCAGCGTCAGGTAAAACGAGCGCGAGGTCGCCCGGAGCAAATCGTCCAGCATTTTTTTTTCCGCGTCGGCCATCGCCAGAATGAAACACGGAATCGTCGGCAAAGTCAGCACCGGATTGCGGCCACTTGCGGCTTGCATCCGGTTCGGCGCGGCTTACTTTTCAACCATGCGGCAAGTCCGGGATTTTTTTTTCGTGCTGGCGACGGCCATCGTCCTGACACTGGCCGTTTACCTCACTTTCACCGTTGTGCGCTGGGCGGATCATGGCTCCGGCTTGCATTTATGGAATACCACCAGCGTCGTTCATGAAGTCCAATCGCTCTCCGATCTGGTCACGGTGAAATACGTCATGGACAAGGTCGTGGTGCTCGAAGACATGAAATGGTATGGCGAAAGCCGCGTCCTGTTGCTGGCGCACGGCGTCGTGAAAGCAGGCATTGATTTAAAACGTCTCCAGCCCGGCGATGTGGAAATCTCCGGCAAAAAAATTTCCCTGCGTCTGCCGATGCCGCAAATCACCGATGCGTATCTCGATGACAAAGCGAGCCAGGTAATCGATCACACCACGGGGTTGCTGCGGTTGTTCGACAAGGATTTGGAACAAACGGCGCGCCAAAATGCGGTGGACGATATCGCCCGCGCGGCGCGGCAGGCGGGAATTTTGACTGATGCCGACAAACGCGCGCGCGAGGAACTGCAAACTTTTTTCAAGCAAGCCGGCTTTGAGCAGATCGAATTTCGTTGAGCTTCGTGCCCAAATTCTGGATGGAATGGCCGGCGGCGTGTCTAATTTTGAGCGCCTGATCCGTCTGCGGCACGAAGGTCACGGACAGCCGGCGGCGGAACATGGGGATTTTTCGCGGCGGCGGCGGTGGGCACCAGCCGCGCAGCCCCGTCATTTGCGTTGTTACCGACCGCGCATTCATCGCCGCGACTTCCGCCACGGTGCGCGCCAATTCCGATGTTAAAAATTTTTTTGCCACGCGCCAATGTCCGCAACTCGTGTGCCAGAAAAATTTCGCTATTTTTTACCGAGCCGCGCGAGCAGTTTGCCGTGAATCCCGTCGAAGCCGCCGTTGCTGAACACGACCACCACGTCGCCGCCCTGCGCGCCCTCGCCGATGTGCGCGACAATGGCGTCCGCATCGGCGAGATACGCCGCATTTTTGCCGGCGGCGTTTAAATCGAGCATCAATTTTTCGGGATTCAACCGCTCCTCCGGCGCGAGCTGCTCAAGTCGGGCCACCTGCGAAACCACGACGGCATCCGCGTCCGCAAATGCCGACGCCAGTTCCGTCTGGAAATAATTCCGCCGCGTCGTGTTCGTGCGCGGCTCAAAAATCGCCCAGATTTTTTCCCGCGCATATTTGATGCGCAGCGCGCGCAAGGTCTCGCGAATGGCCGTCGGGTGATGCCCGAAATCATCAATCACCGTCACGCCGCCCGCGATGCCTTTGACTTCCATCCGCCGCTTGATGCCCTTGAACGTCTCGAACGCGGACTGGATTTGCTTGTTCGACAGGCCGCAATGTTTCGCCGCGCCGATCACCGCGAGCGCGTTGCGCACATTCAATTCGCCGACCAGATTTAAATGAAATTTGAAACTCGGGATTTCGAATTCCGTCGCCGTTGGGCCATAGCGGATGTTGAATGCATACACCGCAAAGTCGCCGCCGAGGCCGAATTTTTTCACCGGACAATGCGTCACGTTCAGCAGCGGTCGGAGATTTTCGTCGTCGCCATTGCCGAGCAGCAAGCCATTGCGCGGCACGAGCCGGATGAAATGCGAGAACGTTTTTTTGATCGCCGCCAGGTTTTCAAAAATGTCGGCGTGGTCGTATTCCAGATTATTGATGATGGCGACTTCCGGCTGGTAATGGATGAACTTGCTGCGCTTGTCGAAAAACGCGGTGTCGTATTCGTCGCCCTCGATGATGAACCACTCGCTGTCCGTGAACCGCGCGCCTTGCGAAAAATTATTCGGGATGCCGCCGATGAGATAACTCGGATTAAGTCCGTTGTGTTCAAACACCCACGTCAGCAGCGAAGTCGTCGTGGTCTTGCCGTGCGTGCCGCTGACGACGAGCGAGCGTTTGCCGCGAATGAAAAATTCGCGCAGCAGTTCCGGCAGCGAGCAGTAGCGCAATTTGTGGTCGAGCACGAATTCCGCTTCAGGATTCCCGCGCGAAATGGCGTTGCCGATGACGACGAGATCGGGCTTGTGCGTCAGATTTTGTTCGGCGTAGCCATTCATCACTCCGATTCGTTTCGCGGCCAGAAACGAGGCCATCGGCTCATAAACATTTTGGTCCGAGCCGGTGACGAGAAAACCTTTGTCCTGCATCGCCGCCGCCGCGCTGGCCATCGCCGTGCCGCCAATGCCCGTGAAATGAACTGATTTGAGTGCGGATGAAAACATGGAGGCGAAATTTAACCGGCCGCCCGTCGCGGCACAAAGTTTTTTGAAACCAAAAATCATTTTCGCCGTCTGACTGGCATCCACCTTTACCAAAAACGCGAAAAACTCCGCACTTCTATGAAAATATTTTTCGGCCGCAACCCGTTTGTCCGGTTTTTTTTGTGCCTCACCGCCACTTTCTTGCCGCCCGTTTGGGCGCAAACCAATCCGCCGACCGAGTGGATTGATGCCGACACGGGCCATCGCGTCGTGCAGCTTTCCACCGAGCCGGGCAGCGAGAGCCTTTATTTCAATTTGAATCCGTTCACGCCGGACGGCCAGAAAATGGTCATCACTTCGCCGGGCGGCCTTTCGCTGATCAATCTGCAGACGCACGCGGTGGAGAAAATTATTTCCGGCCGGCTGCACATCATCATGGCCGGCCACAAGACCGGACAGATTTATTACGTCGGCACCAAGGTGGAAAATGGCGCGACCAACCGCTGGGTTTGCTTGATTGATCCGAACACAAAAGCGGTGCGCGAAATCATGAAGCTGGCGCGCGGCCAGGAGGTTTCCACGGTGAACGCGGACGAAACCTTGCTCGGCGGAACTTTCATCGAGCGCAACGACTGGGGCACGAACAATTATTTTGACGGCGGACCGAATCGCACGACGGATATTCAAAGCCAGGATATCCAACGCGGCCGCAAAGGTGAAATGATGGAGGAGCGGCTGGCCAAGCATTATCCGATGCAGCTTTTTTTCTACAACATCGCGACGGGCGAGACGAAAACCTGCAACCGCTGCACCGACTGGCTCGGGCATCTGCAATTTTCGCCGACCGATCCAAACCTGCTGATGTTTTGTCACGAAGGCCCGTGGCACAAGGTTGACCGTATTTGGACGATTCGCACCGACGGCTCGGATTTGAAATTGATCCATCAGCGCACGATGGTCATGGAAATCGCCGGGCACGAATTCTGGAGCAGCGATGGCAAAACGATCTGGTATGATTTGCAGACGCCGCGCGGCGAAGATTTCTGGGTCGCCGGCTACGAAATCGCGAGCGGCAAACGCACCTGGTATCATTTGCAGCGCGACGAATGGGGCGTGCATTTCAATGTTTCGCCCGACGGAAAACTGTTTTCGAGCGACGGCGGCGACGACAAAATGGTGGCGCACGCGGACCACGGCAAATGGCTTTATCTTTTTCGTCCTGAGCTCATCGAAGACCGATCTGAAGGAAACATTGATACAAGCAAACTGATTCAAACTGGCGTGTTCCGTTCCGAAAAACTGGTCAACATGAGCAAGCACAATTATGCGCTGGAGCCGAACGCGATGTTTTCGCCGGACATGAAGTGGTTGATCTTCCGCAGTAATATGAGTGGCGCAAACCAAGCTTACGCGGTGGAATTGGAAAAGGAAAAATGATGTGCGGGCGCGAAGTCACTCTGTTCCATCTGCGCTGGCGCGTCTGTTTTTAAAGTGGCTATCGCTGGCGCTTTGGCGTTAAATAAGTTCAAGTTCGAGATTTGCGATGCCCAAGAAATCATTGCAAAGCTACTGGGCGTTTGGCACAGCGGTTAGCGCAACTCGTTTACACCGAGTAGGTCGGGGGTTCGAATCCCTCAACGCCCACCAGCTTTCGCTAAAAATTTTGAAAGCAATGCGTCGAGCGGCTTTCTGGGGTGCCCACGGGTTTTAGGCCACGGCTTTTTTTTCCACCAATGTTCCATCCGGCCGGAGTTTCATCGTGCGGCCGCGCCATTCCACGGTGTTGCCGGCAAAGGCGCTCAGCCAGATCGCGGCGTGCAATAGATCTTTCATCGGCACGAGCCAAGCGGGCGAAATCAAGCGGCGTTCTGGCGTGAATCGCCGTTGTAAATTTTGTGCCAGCCCGATGCGGATCAATACAAAAGCGAACGCGAGGAGCGGCGCATAAAAAGTTTCGGTCGCGGCCAGCGCGACCAACAACCACAGCAGCGGCCAGAAGGTGGCGTTGGACAGGATGCTGAAAAAATAGGGCAGCGGCTGGCTGACGCGGATGGTGCGCGCCCAGCGGAGCTGATGATTCCATACCTGCGTCCAGTTCATCGGCGCGTCCCAGCATTCCACGACGACCGGGCACAGCGCGATGCGATGACCGTGTTTGGCGATACGATGACCGAGCTGGTAATCATCGGCCAAGCAGTCTGCGAGCGATTCGAAACCGCCGATTTCATCGAGCGATTTCCGGCGCAAGAGGATGGCGGCGCCGAGCGCGAAGTCGAGCGGTTTGAGCATGGCCGATTGCAAAACCTGGCTCCAGAAATCGGCGTTGATCGCCACCGCCTCCCAGCGCATCGCCGTGGTGACGGGATTGGCGAGCCGGTAAAAACAATTCACCAGCGCGATCTGCTCGTCGCGCAAAGGGGCCACGAAATTCGCGAGAAAATCCGGCGGCACGCGCACGTCGGCATCGCTGATGAGAATCAAATCGTGCGTCGCGAGCTGGGCCAGTTGCGCGAGCTTGGCGGCCTTGGCGTTCACGCCGTTCAATTTTTCACTGATGATGAGCTGCGCGTTGGCCTGCGGGTTTTGGGCGAGCAGTTCGCGGACAATGGCACAGACCGGGTCGCTGGAATTGGCCACGCCGAAAAGGATCTGCACCGGCCCGGCGTAATTTTGCTTCAGCCACGAAGCCAGCGAGTCCCGCGTCGTGTCGTCGCAGCCTTTGAGCGGTTTGAGAATGGAAATGGCCGGCGCAAAACCGGGGACCGAATTATTTTTGTGCAGGGGAAATTTTCGCGCCGCCGCCCATTGCCAGAGCAGCGTTGCCAGGCTCAATATCGCGAGCGTGAAAAAGATCGGGTAAATCACCACCGGAGAAATAACACAAAATCAGGCGGCGACGCCAGCGGATTTGGCTTCGGGATGTTCGTCCAGGACGAGCACACCGTGCGGTTGGAGATCGTAATTGCCGACAATGTTGCTGCCGGTGAGGAAGTCGTGCATCGGCTTGTAAAACTGGATGCGCACGGGCGAGTTCTGGTGGTTGAGCAGAAAATACATGCGCACGCCGTCTTTTTGCCGCATCGAAACCTCGATGTTTTCGGGCACTTTCAGCAGCGGATGCAGGCCGGTCGTCTGGCGCAGCCACAGCACCAAGTCATGATAAAAATGCTGGTGGCTCTGCGTGCCGATATAAATCGCCTTGCCGAGGCCGAACGTATTGAGCGTGATCGCGGGTTTGCCCGCGTAAAAATCCTTGCTGAAACTTGCCAGAATCTGGCAGCCCTTCGGCTCGATCAGATCGCACCACAATTTGGCGGGGTGCAAATGGCTGGTCGGAAACGCGCCCTTGAAGGTGAGATGATTTTCCTCGTTCGGCGGCAACGTGTCGAACTCCTGCACCTCCATGCCGAACAAATCCGTCAGGTCGTGCGGAAAACCGGTCGTGGGCGCGATATTGTTTTCGTCCACGAGGCCGGTGTTGAACGTGCTGATGAGCGTGCCGCCGTTTTGCACGAATAATTTCAAACGGTCGGAATCATTCGTGGAAAGCAGATGCAGCGACGGCGCAAAAACGATTTTGTATTTCGACAAATCCTCGGACGGCCGCGCGAAATCCACCATAATGTTGCGGTCGTGGAGCGCATTGTAGATGAGCTGAATGTGCTCGCGCAGGCTGTAAAATTTATTTGGCTGGTTGGGCTGCTGCAAAACCCAGTCGTTTTCGTGCGAATAAAGGATGCAGGTTTCGGCGGTGATTTTGGTTTCCGCCAGCGACGGCGCGAGCAGCTTTAATTCCTCGCCGAGATGGGTGATCTCATCATAGACGCGGCGGCTGCCCTCGAGATGGTGCGGCAGCACGGCGCCATGAAATTTTTCCGAACCGATGCGCGGCTGCCGCCAGCGGAAAAATAAAACGGCGTTCGCGCCGCGCGATATCAATTGATAGGTGAACATCCGCAGCACGCCCGGGCGCACGAGCGAATTGACTTCCTGCCAATTCACGTTGCCGGCCTTTTGTTCCATCACCCAAAAACCGTTGTCGCCATCGGGCGTGCGGATGCCGGTTTTTTTCAGCGAGCGCAGCATATCGATTTCACACGCGATCTCGGACGGTTTGGCCTTGATCGCGGCGGTGCTTTCGACGGAAACAAAATCAATGACTTCGGCGAGATCAAAATGATCGAAGCGATGGCGCAAGGCGCGGAGATTCGTCGTGACCGGATGGTTGGGCGTGATTTCGCGCAAAATTTCCGCCTGCATTTTCACAAACTGCACGATGGTGTCGCTGCAAAACCGCCGCCAGTCCAGCACGAGCGCGGGATTGTGCTGCGTCGGCGCGCTCATCGGCATCGGCACCTGGCTCCACGCCGAAACAATTTGTCCCCAGTGGCGCAAACCCATGCGTTCATTAAGTCGTTCGATGGTTTCGTATTTGGCCTCGAGCCAAAGATGCCAGTCGCGGCGCGCATCTTCGTTGAAAGCCGCCTCGGTGAAATTGCCGCCAAGGCTGTTGTCAATCTGCCAGGCGATCAGCTGCGGATGGTCGCCCAGCGCGCGCGCCATGTTTTCGACGAGCCGCTTGGAATATTTCCAATAGACCTCGCTGTTCAGGCAGACGGCGCGGCGCGTGCCTTCATGTTTGGTCAGACCGTGTTCGTCGAGCGGCAAAATTTCCGGATGGTTTTTCGCGAGCCAGAGCGGCGGCGCGGCGGTGGGCGTGGCGAGGATGACTTGGATGCCGTGTGCGCCCATCACATCCATGACGCGCTTGAGCCAGTCAAAATCAAATTTGCCGTCCTCGGTTTCGCACAAGCCCCAGGTGAATTCGGCGATGCGCACCACGTTGAAGCCGGCGGCGGCCATGAGTTCGGCATCGCGCTGCCATTGCGCCTCGGGATTTTCGGCGGAACCGCCGAACGGGAAGACCCAATGTTCCGGGTAATAATCAACGCCGAAATACATAATTTTTTCCTTTCCTCGGGTTGAGCTGACACTAAAAGCAAACCGCCGCGCTGGCAATATAAATCGCCGCGCGGCGGTGAAAGATTGCAGCAATTATTTTCCGAACAAACCGCCGAGGCCTTTTTTAAGCGTGTTCATTCCCGCGCCCATGGCGTTGGTGCCGACGCCCAGAATGCCGTTCGCTGCGCCGCCCAACAAATTCTTGGCGTTGTCCGCGACGGCTTTGATGGTGTCGGTGGAAACCTCCTGCAAGATTTTTTGCGTGAGTTCGCCGGCGGTGATGCCATCCGGGCCTTGACCGAGATTACTGAAATGAATGTCCGGGATCGGCACGGTGATTTCCTTGAGCGCCACGCCGGGAATGCCGGTGATCGTGGCGTGAACCTTCGCGCCGGTGATGAGAAAATCATCCACCTGCAATTTTCTGCCCGCGCCGGATTTTTGCGCGGGCGCGGCGGCCGGCGGATTGGGTGCCGACGCATTTTTGGCGGCGGGCGAATTCACATTGTCCATGAGCTTGCTGAGATTGTTCGCGCCAAACGGACTGCCTTCAAAGGTGATTTCCGCGTCGCGCACTTCGACGGAATGGATGATGACTTTGTCCGCGAAGATCGACTTCGGCACGATGCTGACCGCGGCTTGGCCGAGGCTCAACGCCTGCGCGGTTTTGAAACCTTCGGGATTGCCGAGCACCAGGCCGTTGATGGCCACCGAACCGCTCAACAGCGAGAGGTTCACCGAATCCACCGTCAAAGTCGTCTGCGTGATTTTCGGGCCGACGGTTTCGATGCCGGTTTTGACGATTTTATCCAGCGAAAGTCCCACGGCGAGGATGCCCACGATCAGGAGGACCACGACGCCGATCACGAGCCAAAGAATGATTTTTTTCATAATGATAAAACCTGCCACTCCCCTTGCAGTTTGCAAAGCAAATTTGAGTTCTATGCCGCGAGCAGCGTGCGCACGCAGTCGGTCAATTCTTGGATTTGATACGGCTTGCTCAAAAATTGATTAGGTTTCACCGGTGCGTCGGCGAACACCTGGCCGTCCACCGTGCCGCTGACGAGAATGATTTTCTGCTGCGGATTCAAGCGGCGGCATTCGCGCACCAAATCCATGCCGGTCATGCGGCCCATCGCGTAATCGGTGATCACCAGTTCGGGAAATCCCCCGGCAAATTCCTTCAGCGCCACTTCCGGGTCGCGGAACGTGCGCACGCTGCAGCCCAGCGGTTTCAAGATGACCTCGGCGAGCTCGAGCAGCATCGGCTCATCGTCCACTACGAAAATGGTCGTGTCGGCCGCGCGAAGACTTTTGGAAGATTTCATGGGCTGCGGAAAAAATTGTTTCTCGGTGGGCAAACTACAGTCCGCGCTGGCGGGCGGCAAGCCCCATTCACAAAAATGCTTTGCTTCTTCCACAGGTCGCAATTAAAGTATGTCCCGGTGATGCAATCGTCACTCTGCAAGGAACTGATCTTGTTATGAAAAAAAAATCAGCGTCCGTGACGCCTCCGAAAAAATCCGCTGAAAAAACCTCGCCCGCCAAGGCCGCGCCGTCGGCTGAAATTCCCGAAGCCAAAGCCTCGCCGCGCAAGCCGCTGCTCGATGTCGCGGTGGATGCCGCCAAAAAATTTCTCTCCCCCAAGTCCGCCGCCAAAACTCCGCCGCCCGAGCCGGTCACGGAAATTGACGCCACCACCGTGGTTCGCCGCACTTATCCGCGCAAAAAGAAAACCGAGGTGCCGCCCATTTTGCTTGAGGGCGATGCGCCCGCCGCCGCTGCCGCCAGCGGGCCGGGCGAAAAATATTCGCTCGGGGCCCGACCACCGACGCAAAGTTTTTCCGGCGGTGAATTGCCCGAGGCCTACGGCACCAAAAAATTATTTCTCACCGCGCGCGATCCCCACTGGCTGTATGCGCACTGGGATTTGACCCGCGAGCAGCAAGTCGAACTGAACGCAGCTTCCACCGACGGTCATCTCATCCTCCGCATTTTCACCGGCAAAATTGAAGGTCATCCCGCTTACGAAATCCACGTCCACCCCGAATCCCGCCACTGGTTCGCGCACGTCGAGCGCGCCGGCAATTCCTACGCGGCGGAACTCGGCTATTATTCCGCGCTCGGCAAATGGACGCGCGTCGCGATTTCGAGCGGCACGGTCACGCCGCCCGATGCGGTGTCGCTGGACAACGACACGGAATTCGCGACCATCCCGTTTGAATTTCCGTTCGCCAAATTGATGCAGATCATCGAGGATGCCGTGCGCGACAATCTGCCGCTGGCGCAGGCCATCGAAGAATTGCGCCGCGCCGGCCATCCCGATTTGCCGCGCTTCAATCATCCCATCGCCCCGCGTTCCGGCGCGCCGGTGCCCGCGCCCGCGCGCGTGTGGACGCCCGAACAGGAACGCGCGCTCGCCAAAATCATCAGCATCGATGAAACGCGCCGCGTCTGGATGGGCTCGCTCGAAATCACGGAACTCATCCGCCGCCGGCTCGCGCACGATGTCACTTCGCCAGCACCAGTGTTTGGTGCGCCGGCGTTCGGCATTTCCAGCCCCGGCATTTCCAGCGTCACCAGTCCGTTCGGCGGCGGTGGTGTCGGGGCCGCGCCCGTCAAAGGCTTTTGGTTCAACGTCAATGCCGAGCTGATCATTTACGGCGCGACCGAGCCCGGCGCGAAAGTCACGCTCGGCGGCCACGAAATCAAATTGCGCACGGATGGCACCTTCAGTTTTCGTTTCGCCTTGCCCGACGGAAAATATGATCTGCCCGCCGTGGCCGTTTCCGCGAGTGGCGACGATGCGCGCGCAGCGGATCTGAAGTTCAGCCGCGCCACGGATTATCTCGGTGATGTCGGGGCGACGCCGCAAGACCCGGCCCTGAAACCGCCGCTGCCCGACAGCCTCTGATTTTATGGATTCGCCGGAACGCGGAGCTTTGATGCTCGTCCGCTTCATCGCCGTCGCGCTCATCGGCTGGACGCTGGTGGATTTCGGTTTGGATTCGGCGGCGCATCACTACAATCCGACCACGCATCCCGCCTTGAATCTGCTCGGCATCATTGAAGACAGTTTGCCGGCGCTGGTCGGTTTGGTCGTCTTGATAAAATCAAAAGCGCTGGCCGAATGGATTTCGAACATTTTGGACGATTGAGCGTCCAATCCCGAATCATGCAAGGCTATCTTTCCATCATTCTCCATGCGCATCTCCCGTTTGTGCGTCACCCGGAGCATGAAAAATTTCTCGAAGAAAGCTGGCTGTTCGAGGCCATCACCGAAACCTATCTGCCGCTCGTCCACATTCTTGACGGCTGGTGGCGCGATCATCTCGATGCCAAGATCACGCTCTCGCTTTCGCCCACGCTCTGCACGATGCTGCAGGACGAACTGCTCCAGCGTCGTTACGAAAAACATCTCGATGGCCTGATCGAACTCGCGGAAAAAGAAATCCATCGCACGCATTGGGACCGCGCCTTCCGCGAACTCGCGTGGATGTATCACCACAAATTTTCCGTCGCGCGTGAAACCTGGCGCTGGCATCAGGGCGATCTCGTCAACGCCTTCAAAAAATTCCAGGACGCCGGCCAGATTGAAATCATCACCACGGCGGCCACGCACGGATTGCTGCCGCTGATGGAAGGCCATCCGCCCTCTGTGCGCGCGCAAATTCTGACGGCACGCGATCATTACAATCGCTGCTTTGGCCGCGACCCGCGCGGCATCTGGCTGCCGGAATGCGCCTACGCAGCGGGCGTCGAACAATTTTTGCAGGAGGCCAACATCCGCTGGTTCACGCTCGACACGCATGGGATTTTGCACTCCAAACCGCGGCCGCGTTACGGCACCTTCGCGCCGATTTACACGCCCAACGGCGTCGCCGCGTTCGGGCGCGACTACGATTCTTCGCGCCAGGTTTGGAGCAAGCACGAAGGTTATCCCGGCGACCCGCGCTATCGCGATTTTTACCGCGACATCGGTTTTGACCTCGATTTCGATTACGTCAAACCGCACCTGCCTTCGCCGGACAATCGCGGTTTTACGGGCATGAAATATTACCGCATCACCGGCGGCGCGGGGCCGAAGGAAATTTACCAGCGCGACCACGCGTTGCAGGCGGCGAGCGGACATGCCGCGCACTTTGTCGGCGAGCGCGCCGCACAGATCCAAAAACTTGAGGGCTTGCTGGACCGGCCGCCGATCATCGTCGCGCCGTATGACGCGGAACTGTTCGGCCACTGGTGGTATGAAGGCCCGGAGTTTCTGGATTTCCTCGCGCGCAAAGCCTGCAACGATCAGAAAAATCTTTCGCTCATCACGCCCGCCGAATATCTGCACCGGCATCCGACGAATCAAATCGCCACGCCTGGCGCATCGAGCTGGGGCGAGGAAGGTTACTGGCGCGTGTGGCTCAACGAGACGAACGAATGGATTTATCCGCACCTGCAAATCGCGCAGGAGCGCATGACCGGTCTCGCGAACCAATTTCCGAAGGCGACGGGTTTGAAAGCCCGCGCGTTGAAACAGGCCGCGCGCGAATTGCTCCTCGCGCAGGCGAGCGACTGGCCGTTCATTTTGCGCGCCGGCACGAGTCCCGATTATGCCCGCCGCCGCGTGAAAGATCATCTGCTCCGCTTCATCGCATTGCACGATCAGTTGACCGCCACGAGCGTGGACGAAAAATGGCTGAACGAAATTGAGTCGCGCGACAATCTGTTTCCCGACGTGGATTGGAATTATTGGAAGTGACAGCCCGCGCTTGCGAAATAATTTCTGATGCCGAACTAAACCTCGATCACGGTGATTTCCGGGCGGCAGTTGAAACGAAAATCGTAGTTGAAAATGTAGCCGATGCCGGGATTAACGTAGAGCGGTCCGGCCGGAGTTTGAAACAGGCCCAAGTCATATTCATCGCAACCGTAGGGAATGATGGGCGCGCCGTAAAAGGGAATCCGCACCTGCCCGCCGTGCGAATGGCCCGCAAGCAGCAGGTCAAATTTCCGGTCGCCGAGTTTTTTCGCGTGCGCCGGATAATGCATGAGCAAAATATTTTTTGCCGAAGGAAGCAGCGGCAGATGCGGGTCAATGTGCGGCAGGCAGGTCAGGCCGGCCAGATTGATCTGGCCGCCCGCGAACGTGCGATGTTCATCCAGCAGCCACGCGCCGCCGGTCGCGGCAAAACATTTTTGGATCGGCGCAAAGGATGCCTGGCACCAATAATCATGATTGCCCGGCACGCCAAACAGCGGCGCTTTGACGCCGGATAAAATTTCCAGCGTCTCCGGCATGAATTTTTGATCTTCCACCAAGTCGCCGGTGAAACAGATGAAGTCGGGCGCAAGGGCATTGATTTGATTCACGACGGATTGCAAGTAAGCGCGGTCGCCCTTGTGATGCAGATCGGTGAAATGAACCAGCCGATGCGTGGCCGGTGCGGAGCCGATGCGCAGCCGACGGACCTTCAGCCACGACGGCTCCACCAGTTTGGCATCAGCCAAAACGGCGCACGGTGTCGCGAGCACGGCGGCGGCAATAAATTTGCGGCGGCTGATGTTTTTCAATGGCATCGGCTGTTTCGGCAATCGGCCGAATGAACTTCAGACACGATAAACACTATGCCCGTTCAAAAAGCGGCGGGCAAATCCAAAGCCGCCTCGGCCACCGCCGCCGGTTCCAGCGACAACGGTTCGGCGTGATCCAAATGCGTTTCGCATACGCTCCAGAAATCCGCCGTGGTCGTCACGCGGCGGATGGCGTGCAAAAAATTTTCCGGCGCGGGCACGCCTTCGCCGATGAAGTTCATGAATTTTTTCATGCGCTGCACCTGCGAAAGCTCGCGCGCGCCCGGCGTGATTTCATTATCCCACAATTCGTGGATGTATTGCAGCACGTCGCGGCCGGCCGGCAATTTTATTTTCTCGCCGCCAAGCTGCGCGCGGATTTGATCGAACAGCCACGGATTGCGGATCGCGCCGCGCCCGATCATCAAACCGCGCGCGCCGGTTTCGGCCAATAATTTTTCCGCCTGCGCCGCGCTGTGAACATTGCCATTGGCAAACACCGGACGGCGCAGTTCGCGCGCGGCCTGCGCGATCAAATCGTAGCGCACGCCGGGCCGATACATTTGTTTGACTGTGCGCGCATGGACGGTGAGCAGGTCGATCGGATGTTTTGCGAATAATTTCAGCAGCGCGTCAAATTCCTCCGGCGATTCAAAACCGAGCCGCGTTTTCACCGTGAACGGAATCGTCACCGCGTCGCGCAGCGCGCCGAGGATGGCGTCAATTTTTTGCGGCTCGCGCAGCAATCCGCCACCGGCGCATTTGCGATACACGATCGGCGCGGGGCAGCCAAGGTTCAGATCAATCGCCGCGATGGGATAGTTTTGCAATTCCTTCGCCGTGCGCACGAGCGCGGGAATGTCGTTGCCGATGAGCTGCGCGATGATGGGTTTTCCAGTCGGATTTTTCGTGATGGAATCGAGAATCCATTTCTCCGGGCGCGAGACGTCGTGCACGCGGAAAAATTCCGTCCAATAAACATCCGGCCCGCCGTAGCGCGAAATGACGCGCATGAAATCCAGCGTCGTCACGTCCTGCATCGGCGCGAGCGACAGCACGGGCGCGGCGGTGCGGAGCAGATTGGAAAAGGTTTCGGACGGTGTCACGCGGCGAACAGGTTAAGCCAGTTGCGGCATTGAACGCGAATAATTCTTGCCTTTGAAACCGTTCGCCGCAATTTAACGGCTCAAACATGAGCCAAAAAATTTTCATCGGCACGGACAGCGGCGCGACGACTTCCAAAATCGCCGCCGTGTGGGAAAACGGCGAGGCGGTCACCACCAAATTGCTGCAGCGTCCGACCAACGCGCAAAATGGTCCCGGGGCCGTCATCGCCGGCTGGATCGAGTCCATCGGGATTTTTCTTGCGCAGAACGGACTTGATTGGGCGCAGGTTCAAGGCGTCGGTTTGGCGATTCCCGGGCCTTATGAAAGTTACGGCGTGCTGGGCAAATCGGCGAATCTGCCGGCTGCCTTCACCGGCTGGAAGGTCCATGCCGATTACAGCGCGGCGCTGGCGCAAAAGACCGGTCGCGCGCTCCCGCTCACGATGATCAACGACGGCCATTCCGGCGGCGTGGCGGAGGCGCGGATCGCGCGCGCCGACAAAAAACTTTCCGTGCTCATGCTCATGCCCGGCTCCGGCCTCGGCAGCGCGTTTGTGGGCCAGGACGGTTTGCCGCTGTCCGGCCAGACGATGTGCGCGCTGGAGACGGCGCACATGGTCGCGCCGCTGCACCTGCTCGGGGTGACCGGCAAAACTTTTCCGTGCGGCTGCGGACGCGATTGGGGCTGCGTGGAGGCTTACACGACCATTTCCGGCCTGCCATATTTGCTCGCGGAAAAATTATTGAAATATCCCGGCCACGAGCTCGCGCAGTCTGCCGCGCCGATCAAAGAAAAAACGCTTTCGCTGCGCAGCCGCGCGCAAAAAGGGGACGCGCTCGCCTTGGAAATTTTTGATTTTCAAGCGCGCGTCATGGGCCTGCACGTGGCGAATCTCACGATGGCGTTGGATCCGGGCGTCGTCGTCATCGGCGGCGGCTTGATGGATCACGAAGTGACGACGCCGGAATTTCGCGAGCGCTATCTGCAATTGATCCGCACGACCGCGCGGCCGTATCTCTGGCCACATCAGCGCGAGAGCATCAAGATTGTGCCGGCGGCACTGGGCGATTTGTCGCAGGCGATCGGCGCGGCGCTCGTCGGGCTGTATCAAACCCGCGGTTGAACTTGCCGGGCGAATCCGTTAAATTAATCAACTTATGACGTTGACAGAAAAAATTCTCGCGCGCGCGGCCGGAAAAAAATCCGTGCAGGCTGGCGACAACATTTGGGTGAATGCCGACGTGCTCATGACGCACGATGTCTGCGGGCCGGGCACCATCGGCGTGTTTAAGCGCGAATTCGGCAAGGACGCGAAGGTCTGGGACAAAAATAAAATTGTCATCATCCCTGACCATTACATCTTCACCGCCGACTCGAAGTCCAACCGCAACGTGGACATCCTCCGCGATTTTGTGAAGGAGCAGGACATCCCGTATTTTTACGACGTGATTGACGACCCGAACGGCCACTGGCATTTCGACGCGTCGAAGGGAATGTTGAACCGCCAATACGGTTCGCGCTACGCGGGCGTTTGCCACACGGCGCTGCCGCAGAAGGGCCACACGCGTCCGGGCGAAATTCTTTTCGGCACCGACTCGCACACCTGCATGGCCGGCGCGTTCAATCAGTTCGCAACCGGAATCGGCAATACGGACGCGGGTTTTGTGATGGGCACGGGAAAACTGCTTTTGAAAGTTCCCGAGACGATGCACTTCCGGCTCGAAGGAAAATTGCAGCCCGGCGTCATGGCGAAGGACATCATTTTGCACTGCATCGGCGAAATCGGTTTCGACGGCGCGACGTATCGCGCGTTGCAGTTCGACGGCGAAGGCGCGAGCAATCTCTCGATTGACGACCGCATGACGATCGCCAACATGGCCATCGAAGCGGGCGGCAAAAATGCAATTTTTGAATTTGATTCGCGCACGGCGGAATATGTGGATTCGCGCGTGAAATTGAATGGGACGAAATCCACATATCAACCTGTCGAACGGGATCGCGATGAAAAATTTGTTTATGAACACACGGTGGATTTGAGCAAGCTCGAACCGACCGTCGCGTGTCATCCCGATCCGGGCCAGCGCAAAAAAGCGAAGGACATGGACATGAAATTGGACCGCGCCTACGTCGGTTCCTGCACCGGCGGCAAGACGAGCGACTTCGTGGAGTTCGCCCGCGTGTTGCGCGGCAAGCATGTCGTGATTGACACGTTTGGTGTGCCCGCGACGCCGGAGATCGTGCGCGATTTGCAGTCCACGTATTGGGGCAACACGACCATTTGGGACGTGCTCGTGAACGCCGGCGTGCAGATGACCGAGAACGCCGGCTGCGCGGCGTGCCTGGGCGGCCCGGTGGACACGTTCGGCCGCATCAACAAATCCGGCATCAAGTGCATCAGCGCGACGAACCGCAATTTCCCCGGCCGCATGGGCGACAAGGAATCGCAGGTGTTTCTGGCATCGCCGATGACGGTGGCCGCGAGCGCGTTGACTGGCAAGGTCACCGACCCGCGCGAGTATTTGGGGAATTAAAGATAAAATTATCCGCAGAATAATTCACCGTTTGTGCGCTGGCGCAAACGGTGATTTTTTTTAACGTCCGCTAAATTTATCCAACTCGGCGGTGAAGGCATCCGGCCCGCCTTCCTGATAACCGACTTGGCGGCCGAGTTCCTTGCCGGTGGCGGTCACCAACACATAAGTCGGATAGCCGTCCACATTGAACTGCTTGGCGAGCGCGGCGTTGGCCTGGCGCTGGTCGTCGGGCAGCGGCGTGTGGCGTGGAAAATCCACTTTCACCAGCTCGAGTTTCTGGCCGGCATACGCGTTAAACTTGCCGGTGGACAAAACATCCTGATCAAATTTGATGCACCACGGGCACCAGTCCGAACCGGTGAAATCCAGCAGCACCAGTTTGTTTTCGGCCTGCGCCTGTTTCAGCGCGCCCGGAAAATCGCTTCGCCACAGGGCTCGGCTCGGTGCCGGATTACGGCTCATGTCGGGCGGATGCAACACGGGCTGCTGGGCCAACTGCTCCTGATATTTTATGTTGCCGGCCGCGTGCTGGAGTTCGGCGGCCTTGGCTTTTTCGGGATTGTAATGAAAATATTTCTGCATGGCGGGCGAAAGTTTTTTAATTTTCGCGTTCGCCATGCCGCCGGGGTAGGTGAAAAAAACATCCGTCGCACTATAGCTGGTCACCGTGACGTTGCTGTAAATTTCACTGCCCACTTGGAGCACCGCCAGTTTTTCGTCCGCCACGGCCGCTTGATAAAAACCGGCCAGCAACAAAGCGCAGAAAAATTTTCGTTTCATGGCCTGGTTAATTTATTTTTGCTGCGTCGGTGCCCGGCAGATAAATCGTGAAGGCCGTGCCCGCGCCAACCTCCGTGTGGCAATGCAGCGCGCCGCCGGCTTCCTTGATGAGCCGTTGGACGATGTTCAGGCCGAGGCCGGTGCCTTGGCGCGGCGCTTTGGTGGTGAAGTAAGGCTCGAAAATTTTCGGCAGCACTTCGGCGGGAATGCCCGGGCCGGTGTCACGCACCCATAACTTCACGAGTGGCGGCGCGTTTTGAAGATTCTCGATGTTGAGCAGGCGGTCGTTGGGACCGTCCTTAAATTCCGCGAGGTTCAACGGCGTCGATAAAACTTCGCCGCCGACGGTGACGCGATGCGGCTGCGGCGCGCATTGAAACGCGTTGATCGTGAGGTTGAGCAAGATTTGGATCAGATCCGTCCCATTGATTTTCACACCGACATCCGCGGCGAGCGGCGTCAACGAAAATTCGTTGCCATGCAGGCCCGGATGCACGCGCACGAGCTGGTCCAAATCGTGCAACAACTGGTTCACGCCAACGGTGGCGGCATCGTTGCCCGACTGGCGCAGAAAGCCGAGATAGCGCCGCGAAATATCCAGGCAGTTCACGACCTGCCGTTCGATGATGCCGAGCCGCTCGCGGAGAAATTCCAAATCTTCCATCTCCAACCGCGCGGACCGGTTTATTTTTTTGTTCAACAATTTTACGAAACCGGAAATGACCGTGAGCGGGCCGTTGATGTCGTGAATGATGCTCGCGTAAATGTCGCCGCGCGTCTTGGCGATCTGCTCTTCGACCTTCTGGCTTTGCAATTCGCTGACGAGCGCGTGGACTTTTTCCGCGCTGGAATGAATTTCGCTTTCGAGGATACGCCGCTGCATCGCGTGGCCCACGGCCGCGCGGATGGTCGCGATGTCGAACGGCTTGTTGATGTAATCGCACGCCCGCAACCGCAGCGCCTGCCGCATCGTGTCCGTCGTCTCAAAGGCCGTCATCATGATCACCTCGATGTCCGGGTTCACATATTTGAGGCGTTCCAGCACTTCGATGCCCGACATGCCGGCCATGCGGATGTCCAGCACGGCCACGTCAATTGGATGTTTTTGCGCGAGTTCGATCGCCGTCGGACCGTCCTCCGCCATGAGCAGGTCATAACTGTCCTTGAAAATCACGCGCAGCGACATGCGCGGCCCTTCTTCGTCATCCACCACCAGCAAGCGGCCGCGCCGTTTGGCGGGCGGAGCCATGACCGCGACAAATTCAGAAACAACCGGAGTGGACTGCGCGAGCGGGTCAACTATGGCAGACATATGCTTCGACATTAGCGAAAATACTACGCGGCTCAAGCAGAAAGCGCATGGCGCAACCACTCCAACGCCTGCGTCGCCGTGACCTCTTTAAACGTCGTGCGATCCCACGTGTTCAAAAATTTTCGCACTTCGACGCCCGCCGCCGAAGCCAGCGCGATGAACACCGTGCCCACCGGTTTTTCCGGCGTGCCGCCGCCCGGCCCGGCGATGCCCGTGATGGCGATGGCAAAATCAGAACCAAATTTTTCCCGCGCGCCCATCGCCATTTCGCGGGCGACTGCCGCGCTCACCGCCCCGTGTTCCTGCAAAGTCGCCCGTTGAACTCCCAGAAATTTTTCCTTCGCCGCATTGCTGTAACTCACCACGCCGCCGCGAAAAACTTCCGACGCGCCCGGCACGTTCGTGATGCGGTCCGCCAGCAGGCCGCCCGTGCAAGACTCCGCCAGCGCCAAAGATTTTGTATTTTGCATCAAAAATTTTACGACCACGTTTTCAATTTCCTCATCGTCAAAACCAAAAATGTTCGCGCCCAGATTTTTTTGCACCGCCGCCTCGGCCGCCTGCACGAGTTCTTGCGCGCCCGCACCGCTGGCGACCAGCCGCACATCCACCGCGCCGGGCCGCGCGCAATAACCAACTTCCAAGCCGCGCGCCACGAGCGGTTGCAAATCCGCCTCCACTTTTTCCTGCACGCTGGATTCGCCCACGCCCGTGCTGCGCAGCGTGCGGCAGATGAAAATTTCCTCCGCGAACTCCCGTTTCAACAGCGGCACGACCGAAGTGTCAAACATCGGCCGCAACTCGCGCGGCGGCCCCGGCAGCATCACCAGCCATTGCCCTTGCGACTTTGCCCTTTGGACTTTGGACTCAATCTTCATCGCCAATCCCGGCGCGGTTCCCGTTGCATTCAAAAAAACGAGCGCGCCTTCGGGCACAAAAGTTTCCGTCGTCGTCTTCGCCGGCCGCGCGCGGTTGCGTTTCGCAAAAAAGTTTTCGATGTGCGCCAAAACTTCCTTGTTCTCGATCAATTTTTTGCCGAGCAGTTCGGCGATGAGTTCGCGCGTGATGTCGTCCGAAGTCGGGCCGAGGCCGCCGGTCGTGATGACCAGGTCCGCGCGGCCCAACGCCTCGCGCACCGCTTGCTGGATTTCACTGCCCGTGTCGGCGATGGCCACCTGCCGCGTGACGACGTGGCCGAGGTCGGCGAGCCGGCGGCAAAGCCATTGCTGATGCGTGTTCAGCACGCGCCCGAGCATCAGTTCACTGCCCGTGTTGACGAGTTCGACATTCATAAAATTCTTCTGAAGACTATAAACCGCGAAAGACGCAAAATACGCGAACAAATTTTACCGGTATTTCGGTTCGCGCGTTTTGCGAATTCGCGGTTAAGATTGTTTCTTCGGCGTTTTTGGCTTCGGCTTGCGCGCATCGGCGTTGAAGCTCCCCAGCAGATAACTTTTTTCCGGGTCGGGCAGGCAGAGATAAATTTTTCCCGGCAGCCGGTTTTTTTCCAGCGCGCCAAATTCCAGCCGCAGCGCGTAACCATTGTCAAAACTTTCCTTGCCCGCCTCCGCGTCGCCCTGCCAGTGCAACGTCACGCGCGCCGCCGTGTCTGCATTGGTGCCGACATTGATCGTCTGCCCGGCCAACGATTCCGGCAACGCGCCGCTGAAATTGATCGTCACGCCAAACGTCACTGGTCCGCGCGTGCCCGCCCGCAACGTCAGCGAACCGTTGTAAAAAGTGGCGCGCTCGCTGATGAAATCGTGGCCGTGAATCCGCCCCGCCACCGGTGTTTCGGGGATCGTGTTCGTGCCGAGCGCGAGCAGCCAGTTCGCATCGTTCGCGGGTGGCGCGATGAGCGCGGGCTTGACCGGCGCGGCGGCGACGTCGTTGGTGACCGCCGCCGGATTTTGCGACTCGGAATGAGTATTGAAATTTCTTCCGTGCAATACAAGCAATGCCCCGCCCGCCGCCAGCAGCAAGACGATGAGAAAAGCCGCGCCCATCAAAAATTTATTGTCCGCCTCCGGTTTGATCGCCGCCGCCGTGATGCCTAGCGCGCTGGGTTTTTTTTCGACGACCTTGGAGCCGGTGAGAATGAACTTTTGCTCGTCCGATGCCGGGGCTTGCGGCGCCGTGATTTTTTGGAAGCACGTCGGGCAGTCCATCACCGTGCCAGCCTGCGATGAATCGCACGCCATGTGCTGGCCGCAGACGGGACATGCAAATTTGAATTCGCTCATGCTGCGCAGCAAACATTTCATATCCGCGCGCGGACGGCAATGCGCTTTTTGACCGCTGTCCGCCGCCCAGACGCAAAGGAAAAATTTCGCCGGCGCGCCGGTGCGTTTTTGCGCGGGGCAGTTTCTCGGGGAAAAATTCTGTGTGCATCCGCGGCCAACTGTGGCTTTAATGAAGCCGTAACTATGAGCAAAAAATCTCCCGTCTCCCGCAGCGGCCGTTTCACGAGCGGCCCCGCCGCCGATGTCGCGCAGTTCACCGAATCCATTTCCTTCGACTGGCGCTTGTGGCAACACGACATCGCGGGTTCAATCGCGCACGCGACAATGCTCCAGAAAATCGGCGTGCTGAAACAAAATGAATTGAGCGCCATCACCAAAGGCTTGAATCAAATCGCCAAGGAAATCGCCGTCGGAAAATTTTCTTGGAAACCCGAACTCGAAGACGTCCACATGAACATCGAGGCCGAATTGACCAAGCGCGTTCCCGCCGGCGCGAAACTGCATACCGCCCGTTCGCGCAACGATCAAGTCGCGCTCGACGTGCGGCTTTGGTTGCGCGATGAAATCACTTCGTTGCTCCAGGAAATTGCCGATCTGCAACGCGCCCTCGTCTCGCTCGGCGAAAAGAACTTCGACGTCATCATTCCCGGTTACACGCACATGCAACGCGCGCAGCCCGTTTATTTCGCGCATCATTTGCTGGCCTACGTCGAGATGCTCGCCCGCGATTGCGAGCGCTTGTGGGATTGCCACTCGCGCGTGAACGTCTGCCCGCTCGGCAGCGGTGCGATCGCCGGAAGCACGTTGCCGCTTGACCGCGAATTAGTCGCGCGCTTGTTGGGCTTTATGAATGCCGACCGCAAGGTCCAGCTCACGCAAAATTCCATGGACGCCGTGAGCGACCGCGATTTCGCCGTGGAATTTTGTGCCGCCGGCGCGCTGCTCGCCGTTCACATTTCGCGGCTCGCGGAGGACGTGATTCTCTGGGCGAGCGCGGAATTTAATTTCATCAAGATCGCTGACGCCTACACCACCGGCTCGTCGCTCATGCCACAGAAGAAAAATCCCGACATCGCCGAACTCGCGCGCGGCAAGACCGGCCGCGTGTTTGGCAATTTATTTTCGCTGCTCACGTTGTTGAAAGGATTGCCGATGACCTACAACCGCGATTTGCAGGAGGACAAGGAACGGCTCTTCGACACCGCCGACACCGTGCGCGCGACCACGCGCCTCATGGCCGCGATGTTGAATAATACCAAGGTGAATAAGCCCGCGTGCGCCGCCGCCGCGAGCGACCCCGCGTTGCTGGCGACCGATCTCGCGGACTATCTCGTGCGGAAGGGAATGGCGTTTCGACCCGCGCATCACGTCGTTGGCGCGGTCGTGGCGCTGGCGGAAAAAACCGGCAAACCGCTGAACCAACTGACGCTCGCGGAACTGCAAGGCGTGGACAAAACATTTGGCCGCGACGCGCTGGGCGTGTTCAACCTGAAAACGGCGATGGCGAAACGAAACCTGACCGGCGCACCGGGAACAAAAGAAGTCGCGAAGCAACTGGCGCGCTGGCGGGAACAGCTTTCGGGAGTGGTTTCGCCGCGCAATAACATCACTTGCGTAACGGCGGAATTCGGGCTTTATTATGAGCGATGAAACTGCGATTGGATTTGCTGGAGCACCTGACCGACCAGGACATTCTGGAGGAGGTGCTGGCGAACAATCACCGCTACAAGCCCGAGCCGCTTTTCTCAAAAACCGGAGTTGGGAGCTTGTCGTCGGCCTCAACCGAGGAGCGTGCGCAAGAGGAGGCGCGCAGCACGGCTTTAATCGAGAAACTCAAGCAACGTGCCGCCGCGAGTGGGAAGAAAAACAGTCCCTAGTCCTTTCCCTCGACCAAACTCTGGAATTTCTCCGGCACTGCCATCGGCGCGCGCCATTTCTCTTTTTCAACGGAAACACTTTCGCTGATGTCGGTCGTCAGATTTCCGCCGCCATTTTCGCCGAACTCCCGACGGCCCGCCGCCGCGAAGTGATTTCTGCCGTCGCACATTTTATCGCCGGTGTGCTTGACCATGATTCCATGGCGCGCGTCATCAACGAACTTTCCGAGGCGTTCGATTTCCAGTCCGGCGACGAGGTGCAGACCTTGCGCGGTTCCATGAGTGGAAAAATTGTGCGCGTGCTGGACGATGGCCGCGTGGTGTGGCGCGCGGATTCGGGTGCGGAGCTGACCGCTTTGCCGGAAAGCTTGATTCGCCGGAAGAAACGATAAAACTAAATTTCATGAAAACGGCAATGGCGAAACGAAACCTGACCGGCGCACCGGGAACCAAAGAAGTCGCGAAGCAACTGGCGCGCTGGCGGGAACAGCTTTCATGAAACTAGTTGGCTTCAACCCAAACGAAAATCGTCTTCACCTCATTCGAGAATTGAGTGGGGATGAAATAGCAAAGCATGAAAAGTTCATAACTGTTTTTTACAGAAGCTCGCAGCCGTTTTCATCTGTTTGCCTAAACTTCCAAAGACACGGAAGCGCTCTTTTAAGGGGAATGTGAAAAACAGTCAGAAACAGACCACCAATTCTAAGGCTGATTTTATACCCTGAGTTTTGCAGGTCAGCTTTTTCAGCATCGGTAATTTCTACACCTCGATAATTGATTGGCCATGTTGTGCTCTGAGTCCACGAAAATATGCTGGAAGATTTATAGGTATGTCCTACTACGAATATTCCGGGCGGCAACCTGAAATCATCCGCATCTAGCACAACGTAGTGTTCATCTGGAACCACCTTTCGCCAGTTAGCTGAAGCATGCAAAGAGTAGGCAGTCTTTACTGCCCAACGAGCAAGAAGAAGTGCCACCCCGTCTTCCAATGTCAGAATCCGGCGTTTATCATGTGCCAGCGATAAAATGAGGCTTTTACATTCAACTTCGAGCTGGGACATCCAGCCATTATTGCATTTAGCGCAAACGTTGCCGGACAAAAAAGAATTCAAAACATGTCTTCGGCTAGATTTGACGCCACCAACTTCATCGAAATGGGTGGGCTCAATAACTTGTTCAGACAGCCCCCCTGCTGCTTGGAGCCAGCGTGGAACAATATGTTCCTTCGCTCGGCCGGAAATTGCCAGGTCTGTTTTACAGAAAATACACGTCTTCATCTGATTCTATCGGACAAGACATGCGAAACCACCGCCGGCCTATGCCTTCGCGTAAACCTCCGCACCTTTTTCCACAAACTCCTTCGACTTTTCTTCCATGCCTTTTTTCAGCGCCGCTTCCTCGGCGATGCCTTGTTCGGCGGCGTATTTGCGGACGTCTTCGGTGATCTTCATCGAGCAGAAATGCGGCCCGCACATGGAGCAGAAGTGCGCGGTCTTGGCGCCGTCCTGCGGCAACGTCTCGTCGTGGAATTCGCGCGCGGTCACGGGGTCGAGCGCGAGGTTGAATTGATCTTCCCAGCGGAATTCAAAGCGCGCCTTGGAGATGGCGTTGTCGCGGTATTGCGCGCCGGGATGGCCTTTGGCGAGGTCCGCCGCGTGCGCCGCGATCTTGTAGGTGATGACGCCGTCTTTCACGTCTTTCTTGTTTGGCAGGCCGAGGTGTTCCTTGGGCGTGACGTAGCAGAGCATCGCGCAGCCATACCAGCCGATCATCGCCGCGCCGATGCCGCTGGTAATGTGGTCGTAACCGGGCGCGATGTCGGTGGTGAGCGGTCCGAGCGTGTAGAACGGCGCTTCGCCGCACCATTCGAGCTGCTTGACCATGTTCTCCTCGATCATGTGGATGGGCACATGGCCAGGGCCTTCGTTCATGACTTGCACGCCTTTGGCCCACGCGCGCTTGGTGAGTTCGCCCTGCGTTTCCAGTTCGCCGAATTGTGCGCGATCGTTCGCATCGGCAATGCTGCCGGGACGCAGTCCGTCGCCGATGGAAAAGGAAACATCATACGCGGCCATGATGTCGCAGATGTCGTCCCAGTGCGTGTAGAGAAAATTCTCTTTGTGATGCGCGAGACACCATTTGGCCATGATGCTGCCGCCGCGCGAAACGATGCCGGTCATGCGGCTCGCGGTCATCGGCACGAAGCGCAACAGCACGCCAGCGTGAATGGTAAAATAGTCCACGCCCTGCTCCGCCTGCTCGATGAGCGTGTCGCGGAAAAGTTCCCAAGTGAGGTCTTCGGCACGGCCATTGACTTTTTCGAGCGCCTGATAAATCGGCACGGTGCCGATGGGCACGGGCGAGTTGCGCAAAATCCATTCGCGCGTGGCGTGGATGTTCTTGCCGGTGCTCAAATCCATGACGGTGTCCGCGCCCCACTTAGTGGCCCAGCGCATCTTCTCGACTTCCTCCTCGATGCTCGACGCGACGGCGCTGTTCCCGATGTTGGCGTTGATCTTCACGAGGAAGTTGCGCCCGATGATCATCGGCTCGGACTCGGGATGATTGATGTTCACCGGAATGATGGCGCGCCCGGCGGCGACTTCGCTGCGGACAAATTCGGGCGTGATCTCGGCCGGAATGCGCTGCGGAAATTTTTTGAAAACAGACGGCGTGAACTCGCTACCCGCGAGCTGCTGCGAACCGGCGTGCTGCTTGTCGAGCTGGTTGCGAACGATGTCGTTCGCCATGTCCGAAATGCGGGCGCGGCCCATGTTCTCGCGGATGGCGATGAATTCCATCTCCGGCGTGATGATGCCGGCGCGGGCGTATTGCAACTGCGTTACCACTTTGCCCGCCTTAGCGCGGAGCGGCTTGCGGCGCTGGCCGAGCAGACCGGGAAATTCCACGAGACGATTTTTTTCGGCCACGCTCGCGAACTCGGCGTGTTTGCCGGAAAGATAGCCGTTGTCCATCGGCTTCACTTCGCGGCCGTCGTATTCCTCCACGTCGCCACGTTTCAAAATCCAGTCGCGGCGCAGCGCGGGCAGGCCTTCCTCGGACTTGCCGGTGAACGCGGGATCGCCCCACGGACCGCTGCAATCATAGACGCGCACCGGCGTATTCTTCTCAATCGCACCGGTGTAAGACTTGGTGTCGCTGACCTCAATCTCGCGCATCGGCACGCGGATTTCGGGATGCAGTTTGCCGGCCACAAAAACTTTTTTGCTGGCCGGTAGTTGTTCGCTGCTGTGCGGTTCGAAGGAGTCTTTAGTCGCGATCATAAATGTATTTAGAACGAGAAGCCAAAGAGAGTGGGAAATCCTTTCGCCGGCATTATCCGGTTCAAGTTCACGGGTCATTGGCGCTCGCGCGTCAAACTCTCAGCGTCGCCCCGAAGGCGATTTGGCTCCCCGAACGAAGCCAAGCTAGAGCGATTCGCCAGCAGCGTCAAGCGCGCGCGCCGAAAGAAATTTCCGCCACAGGCTTGCCTGAAAAAATTTCTTCGGCAAAACTTTTGTTTTAACGCAATCTTAACGTGTCAGGGCAAGCATCACCGCTTAAATTAAGTCACCCGCAATAATAAATTTATGCCCGTCTCAAACGGTTCGAACCAACAGTCCGCCGCCGATGTCCTGCGAGAGGCCGCGATGCAGGAATCCGCCGCCGTCCTGCAAAAATTCAACACCACCGCCGCTGGCCTTTCCGAAGCGGAGGTCGAAACTCGTTTGCTGCAATACGGCCCCAACGAAGTCGCGCAGGAAAAAAAACATTCCTGGCTCTGGCGGCTGTGGATCGCGGCGCTCAACCCGCTGGTGATTTTGCTTTCGCTGCTGGCCATCATCACGTTCGCGACGGCGAATGAACCCAGCGATTACATCGGCGGCTCCTTGATGGTGCTGATGGTGCTGCTCGGCTTGCTGCTGCGGTTCGTGCAGGAAACCAAGGCCGACACCGCCGCCGCGAAACTCAAGGCGATGATCAAGGTCACCGCCACCGCGTTGCGCGATGGCCAGCCGAAGGAAATTCCGCTCAAAGATCTCGTGCCCGGCGACATCGTGAAACTTTCCGCCGGCGACATGATTCCCGGTGACGTGCGCTTGATCGCGTCGAAAGATTTGTTCGTCATCCAGGCCACGCTTACCGGCGAATCGTTGCCCGTGGAAAAAACCGACGTGCGCGATCCGCGTCCCGCCGTCCAATGCATCGAGCACACAAACCTGTGTTTTCTCGGCACGAGCGTCGAGAGCGGTTCGGCCACGGGCGTCATCGTCGCCACCGGCGCGCAGACCTATTTCGGCAAAATGGCCAGCAGCCTGTCCGGCCAACTGGTCGAAACCGCGTTCGACAAGGGCATCAAAAAATTTACGTGGCTGATGATCACGTTCATGATCGTGATCGTTCCGATGGTTTTCTGCCTTTACGGCTTCACAAAACACGATTGGAAAACCGCGTTTCTATTGGCGATGGCCGTGGCCGTCGGCCTCACGCCGGAAATGCTGCCGATGATCGTTTCGGTCTGTTTGTCCAAAGGCGCGCTCGCGATGTCCAAGAAAAAAGTCATCGTCAAGCGGCTCAACTCCATCCAGAACTTTGGCGCGATGGACGTGCTGTGCACGGACAAAACCGGCACGCTCACGATTGACCACGTCATTTTGGAAATCCACTGCGACGTTTTCAAAAACGAAAGCGAAGAAGTTTTGCGCGACGCGTATCTCATCAGCCATTTCCAAACCGGTTTGAAAAATGTGCTGGATCGCGCCGTCTTGAAATATACGGAACTGCATCGCGAACTGTCCGTGGACAAATACAACAAGGTGGACGAAATCCCCTTCGATTTTTCGCGCCGCATGATGTCCGTCGTCGTCGAAGGACCGGACGGCGTGCGCCAATTGTTGACCAAAGGCGCGCCGGAATCGGTCTTCAAAAAATGCACGCACTTTGAGAGCGCCGGCGAAACGTTTGAGATGGAGCCGATCCTCGTCGGCAACTTGATCGAGCAGGTGAATTCTTTGAGCGAGGACGGTTTTCGCGTGCTCGCCATTGCCAATAAAAAAGTCGGCGCGCAAAACGCCTATTCCAAGGCGGACGAAGAAAACCTTGTATTGACGGGCTATCTGGCGTTTCTCGATCCGCCGAAGGACACGGCGAAAACCGCCATCGCCGCGTTGCGTCTCCATGGCGTGACGGTGAAAGTTTTGACCGGCGACAACGATTTGGTCACGCGCAAAGTTTGCACCGAAGTCGGCATCAACGCCGAAAAAATTATCCTCGGCAACGATGTCGAAAAAATGTCCGACACGGAACTGGCCGAGGCCATCGGCACCGTGGACGTTTACGCGCGCCTTTCGCCGGCGCACAAAAAACGCGTCGTGCAGGCGCTGCAGAAAAAAGGCCACGTCGTCGGCTTCATGGGCGACGGCATCAACGACGCGCCGGCGTTGCGCGCGGCCGACGTGGGCATTTCCGTGGATACGGCCGTGGACATCGCCAAGGAATCCGCCGACATGATTCTGCTGGAGAAAAATCTGATGGTGCTGGAAGAAGGCGTGCTCGAGGGCCGCAAAGTGTTTGCGAACATTTTGAAATACATCCGCATGGGCGCGAGCTCCAATTTCGGCAACGTGTTCAGCATGGTCGGCGCGAGCGCGTGGCTGAAATTTTCGCCGATGTGGCCGCTGCAATTGCTGACGAACAATCTGCTCTACGATTTTTCGCAGGTGCCGATCCCGACGGACAACGTGTCGCCGCAGGTCATCGCCAAACCGCGCCCGTGGCAGATCAACGAGATCACGCGTTTCATGCTGTTCATCGGGCCGATCAGTTCGATTTTCGATTACAGCACGTTTTGCGTGATGCTGTTTTTCTTCAAGTGCAACAACCTGGGCCTCGTGCCGCCGCCGGAAATGCTGGCTCGTTTCGCAGGCGTGACCGACCCGGATCAAACCTACGCCGCCGCGCTGTTTCACACGGGCTGGTTCGTGGAATCGCTGATGACGCAGACGCTCATCATCCATGTCATCCGCACGAATGGCATTCCGTTCATCCAATCGCGCGCGAGCTGGCAGCTCACGATGACGAGCATTTTGATCATGGGCATCGGCGCGTATCTGCCGTTTTCGCCGCTGGCCAAGCCGCTCGGCTTCGTGCCGCTGCCGTGGCAGTTCTGGCCGATTCTCGCGGCAACTCTGCTGTGCTATGTCATGTTGACGCAACTCATCAAGATGTGGCTGGTGAAGAAAAAGTGGATTTGAAAACTGAAAAATTGCAACGCCGTTCCACGAAAAATGGAACGGCGTTTTTTTATTTCGAAATGGTTTTCAAAAAATCAGGCGTTGAAGGATTTGCCGCAGCCGCAGCTTTCCTTCGCGTTCGGGTTCGTGATTTTGAAACCGCCCGCCGTCAGTGCGTCGCTGAAATCCACCACCGTTCCGCGGAGAAAATTCGCGCTGATGGCGTCCACCAAAACCGTGACACCCTCCTGTGCGGAGGCGAAATCGCCCTCGCGGGATTCGTCAAAAACCATGCCGTATTGCATTCCGGAGCAACCGCCCTGCTCGACAAAGACGCGGAAATTTTTCCCGGCGTTTTCCGGCTTGGTCAAAATGTCCTTCACCTCCGCGGCCGCGCGGGGCGTCAGCGTGAGGATGGTTTCCGTGGTCAGTTCAGTCATGGTGCAAAAATAATTTCAGTTTGGCCGCGTGTCAAACGGCGTCAGTTTTTGAGCGCCGCCCGTTTTTTTTCCAACATGTCCTTCAGCGCCGGCAGCTTTAATTCCAGCCGGTCGAAAAATTTGTCCGGATTGCCGTCACCCAAACGGAGCATCAGCGGCAGCGCCTGCAACGCGGCTTTTTTTCCCCAGAAATCCGCCGCCGCATCGTCGTTGTCAAAAACATCACGATAGGAATCGAGCGCGAGCTGGAGCAATGGTTTCTGTTCCTCCGCCGGCAGCAGCGCGGCTTTTTTTTCCAGCGTCAGGCCCAGCCCGACTTCGGCGCGGCTGCGCAGCCCGGTGCCAGCATAGGCTGAATTGACGACCTGCGCGAATGCATTCGTCGCCGCGTCGAACGCGCCGAGTTGCAGATCGCAATCGGCGGTCTCGCTCCAGGCCAGCGCGCCGATTTCATTCGTCGGGTTCGCCGCGTAGATTTGCGCGAACACGTTGGTGGCCATCTCAAAATTGGCGAACGGCCGGTTCGTGTCCGGCGAATCCATCCGCGTGAGCACACGCCCGTAAGCGAACATCGCCTGCGTCGCCAGCGCGGGCGGACAGTTCGTGTCATTCAGCAAATGGGTCAGATACGTTTTCGCGTCGGGAAATCCCTGCCGCGCCATGGCCGCGCGGCCCGCCATCAATTGCGCCGGATACGCGAGCGGGGAATTGCGCCACACCGGCGTGGAATTCTGAAAAATATTTTCGTAGTTCAATTCCGCCGCGGGAAAATCGCCGGCGCGGAAAAAATGATCGGCCACCCACCATTGCGCGGATGGCGCCAGCACGTCCGCCGGATATTGCGCCACAAAATTGGTGAAGATGCCGAAGGCCTGCGCTTCGTTGCCGGCGTGAAAATTGGCCTGCGCCAGCGCATATTCCATTTGCGGCCGCAGCCCGTTCGTCGCGAAATCGGCCCGCCATTGTTCATAGGTGGCAATGGCATCGCGCCAGTCTTGCTCGGCTTCGTATGTGCGCGCCAGCGCCAGCACCACCTCCGGTTGCAACGGCGAGCCGGGATATTTTTTGGCAAAATCCTGAAATACGGCGCGCGCGTTGGCGGGGGCGCTGAAATCCGAAAAACCTTCGCCCGCCAGCAGCAGCCCCTTGTCGGCCAGTTCGCTGTGCGGAAAAAGTTCGAGCAGCCGGTGCATCGCCGACTCCGCGCCCGCCGGATCTTTCAACGCCAAACTCGCGCGCAACATCTGGTAAAGCGCGCGGTCGCCGAGCGATTGCGCCACCGCCGGCAATGCGTCAAATTGCGTCAACACGGCCGAATAATTTTCCCGCGCGCCGGCAAAATCGTTCTGCGCAAATAGCGCATCGCCCACCTTAAATTTCGCCACCGCCAAATCTTCGGAAAATGGCAGTAACGCCGCCGCCTGCTGAAAATCGGCCAAGCTCGCGGGGAAATTGGTCGCCAGCCAGAAACACCAGCCGCGATCCAAATACGCTTTGCCGGCGAGGGCATTGTTGGTGAAGGTGTTGATGAACTGGTCGAAATCGGCCTGCGCCGCCGCGAGGCGGTTCGACGACGGCCCCGCGACATATTCCTGCAAACCCAGTTCCGCCAAGGTCAGCCGTGCCAGTGGCGTCACGGAGGCATCGCTGGACTGGGCGAGAAAAATTTTCAGCGCGTCCTCGGCGGCGGGCAGATTGGTTTGCGCGACGGCGAGCGCAGCGATTTTCAAAAGCGCCTCGCGCTGCCGTTCCGGCGGCCGGTTGGGCGCAAGATTTTCCGACCACGCGGCGAGCGCTTCCGGCAAGCGGCCGGATTTTTCCAGGATCATGCCGCGCAACGCCGCGCTTTCCGCCAGGAAATCCCCGCGCTTTTTCACCGGCGCCAGATTCGTCGTCACAGCCAACGCTCCGTCGAGATCCCCCGCGCCGAGGCGCACCTGCGCCAGCAGATATGCGCGCTGCCAATCCAGTTCTGGGGTGAGCACCGCCGGATGAAGCTGGTTCAACACCGCCGTCGCCGCCGCAAAATGTTTTTGCGCGAACTCGGCCTGCGCCAGCAAGAGGCGGCCGCGCGCCACCAATTCATTGCCGGCATCCAGCTTGGCGGCGCGTGAGAAAACCGCGTTGGTGTCCGCGAGCAATGCGTCGATTTGCGCCCAGTCGTTGACCTGCAAATACGCCGCCGCCGCCTCGACCACCGCGCGCAATCGCAGCGGCGATTCGGGAAATTGCCGCCCCAAGGAATCAAACCGCGCCGCCGCCGCCGCAAAATCGCCGTCCTGAAATTGCGCCTGCGCCGTCCAGTATTCATATTGATCCGCCAGCCGGCCGGCCATGGCACGATGCCCGGAAAGCATTCCCATCGCTTCCGCTACTTTGCCCAGCTTGAGTTCCGCCTGCGATTGCAACAGCACGGCCGCCGGCGCGTTGGTGGACTTGGGAAATTTTTGAATAAACTGCGCCAACTCCAAATCAGCGCGGTTCCAAGCCTCATCGTGAAAGGCGGCCACAGCGGCCGCATAAGCGCGATCCTCGCGCGTGACGGCGGCCCAAGCCATTTCGCCGCTCAAACCGAGCGCGAATAAAATCAAAAGCCATCGCCGCAAAAATGCCATGACCAGAATCTAAACGACATCGCGAAATGAAAAAAGCGGAAACCTCCTATTCACCTTCGGCAAATCAGTTCAAAACGCTCTTCAAATAATGCCCGGTGAAACTCGCCGGATTGTGGACAATTTTTTCCGGCGGTCCTTCAGCAATAATTTTGCCGCCGCCCGCGCCGCCTTCCGGGCCAAGGTCAATGATCCAGTCCGCCGTTTTGATCACGTCCAGATTGTGCTCGATGATGAGCAACGTGTTTCCCGCATCGCGCAGGCGAAATAAAACTTCGAGCAGTTTGGCGACGTCGTGAAAATGCAGGCCGGTCGTCGGCTCGTCCAAAATGTAAAGCGTCTTGCCGGTCGCCTTGCGTGAAAGCTCCGTCGCCAATTTCACGCGTTGCGCCTCGCCGCCGCTCAACGTCGTCGCCTGCTGGCCAAGCCGGATGTAGCCGAGGCCGACTTCGGCGAGCGTCAGCAGCGGATCAAAAATTTTCGGCACCGCGCGGAAAAATGTCACCGCTTCTTCCACCGTCATGTCCAAAACATCCGCGATATTTTTGCCTTTGTAAGCAATCTCCAACGTCTCGCGATTGTAACGCTTGCCGTTGCACGCCTCGCACGTCACATAAACCGCCGGCAGAAAATTCATCTCGATTTTCAGCACGCCGTCGCCCTCGCATTTTTCGCAGCGACCGCCTTTGACGTTGAAACTAAAACGACCTGGCTCGTAGCCGCGCACTTTCGCCGCCGGCAGTTTCGCGAACAAATCGCGGATGTGATTGAACATGCCGGTGTAGGTCGCCGGATTGCTGCGCGGCGTGCGGCCGATCGGCGACTGGTCAATCACGATGACCTTGTCCAGATTTTCAAAACCCTTCAACGCCTTGTGTTCACCGGGCTTTTCTTTCGAGCCGTAAAATTTACGGAACAAGGCGCGTTGCAAAATGTCACTGACAAAAGTGGATTTGCCCGAACCGCTGACGCCGGTGACGCAAGTAAAAGTTCCAAGCGGAATCCGCACGTCAATGTTCTGCAAATTATTTTCCGCGCAACCCAGCACTTCCAGCCAGCCGCGTTCCTCCGTCGGCTGATTGCGTTTTTTGGGAACGTCAATTTTCAGTTCGCCGGTGAGATATTGGCCGGTCAAAGATTTTTTCGCCGCGAGAATTTCCGGCAACGTGCCCGCCGCCACGAGTTCGCCGCCGTGGACGCCCGCGCCGGGACCGAGATCCAAAATGTAATCCGCCGCGCGAATCGTGTCCGCATCGTGCTCCACGACGAGCACCGTGTTGCCAAGATCGCGCAAGCCTTTCAGCGTCGCGAGCAAGCGGTCGTTGTCGCGCTGATGCAAACCGATGCTCGGCTCGTCCAAAACATAGAGCACGCCGACGAGCGCCGCGCCGATCTGCGTCGCAAGCCGGATGCGCTGCGCCTCGCCGCCGGAAAGAGTTCCACTTTCGCGATCCAGCGTGAGATAGCCGAGGCCGACGTTTTTTAGGAAGCCGAGCCGCGCGCGGATTTCCTTGACGACTTCGGCGGCAATTTTTCGTTCAAATTCCGTCAACGTCAGCGCGGCAAAAAAGTCATCCGCCATTTCCACGGACAACGCGCAAATGTCCATGATGGACAGTCCCGGGATTTTAATTTTTGCTTTCTTGTTTTTAAATTGCGTGGTGAAACCTTCGCCGCCCAGCGTCACCGCGAGAATTTCCGGTTTCAAACGCTTGCCGCCGCAGGCATCGCAAAATTCCGGCGCCATGTAGGCCTTGAGCCGGTTGCGCATGAATTCACTTTCGCTGTCCGTCGCAAGCCGTTCCAGATTCACCAGCACGCCCTCAAACGGCCGGTCAATCGTGCTGACTTTGCCGCCACGCCAGAACTTGAACGCCACGTTGTCCTCGCCGGAGCCGTGCAGTAAAACGTTTTTAAAATCCTCGGGCAAATCGCGCCACGGCGTTTGCAAATCCACATTGAAATGACCGGCGACGCTCCGCAGCATCGCCTTGTAATAAATGTTCATCCGCTTGCCCGCGCGCCGCCACGGCTGGATCGCGCTTTCGAGCGGTTCGTCAAAATCCGGCACGACGAGCGCCTCGTCGAAAACCATCTTCTGACCGAGACCGTGGCAGACCGGACACGCACCGGCGGGCGCGTTGAAGGAAAAATGTTTTGGCGTCGGCGGATCGTAACTTTTGCCGGTCGCGGGCGAACACATTTTGTTGGAGTGCAATGTCTCAATCCACTCGTCACATTTGACAGACGCGCCCCTCACCCCGTCCCTCTCCCCAGAGGATGGGGAGAGGGTGGCCGAAGGCCGGGTGAGGGGTTTGTTCGCTACTTTAGACTCTTCAGGAATTTGATGCAGCGTGAACATCACGCCTTCGCCGAGGCGCAGCGCGGTCTGCACCGAATCGCCCAAGCGCACGCGGATTTTGTCGTCAATCACCAGTCGGTCAACGACGGCTTCAATGTTGTGAAATTTCTTTTTGTCGAGCTTGATGCGCGCGATGTTTTCGCCCAGCTCGGCAATCTCGCCGTCCACGCGCACGCGCACGAAGCCCTCGCGCGCGAGCCGTTCAAACACGTCGCGGAACTCGCCTTTCTGCCGGCGCACGACCGGCGCGAGCAGCATGACTTTGGTTTTCGGCGGCAGCGCGAGAATTTTGTCCACGATGTCGCTGGTGCTCTGCGTGGAAATCGGCACGCCGGTTTCGGGGCAATGTGATTTGCCGATGTGCGCGTAAAGCAGGCGCAGATAATCGTAAATCTCCGTCGTCGTGGCGATGATCGAGCGCGGGCTGCTGCCGGAACTGCGCTGCTCAATCGCAATCGCGGGCGACAAACCTTCGATGAAATCCACGTCTGGCTTTTGCAACTGGTCGAGAAACTGCCGCGCGTAAGCCGAGAGCGATTCGACATATTTGCGCTGGCCTTCCGCATAAATCGTGTCAAACGCGAGCGACGATTTGCCGCTGCCGCTCAGGCCGGTGACAACGACCAGCTTGTCGCGCGGAATTTGCAGCGTCAGGTTTTTGAGGTTATGCTCCCGCGCGCCGCCGATCTTGATGAACTCTTTGCTCATGGTGTGAATTTCACTATCAAACGAAAGAGTGAAACTACGCCAACGCGCGCGAAAAGCAAACCGGAGTTGCGGCGGTGCGGCGGCTGATGCGGGAGGCCTCGCGGACGGTGCGGGAGAACTTTCGGATGGAGCGGGAAGCGCATCGGACCGAGCGGGAGAACTGTCGGGCGAGGCGGGACGCCTGACGGACGATGCGGGAGACCCGTTGGACGGTGCGGGAAGCATCGCGGACAGGGCGGGAGACGTGGCGGACGATGCCGGAAGCATCGCGGACGCTGCGGGAGACCGGCAAATTGCATCGGGAAGATGACAAAATCACCCTGGAAACGTGTTAAACCCAAAAAAACTTCAAAAAAGACAGAATTACGCCTTTCATACCCAGAGCGCACACCTTCGCGGCAATGGTATGCCACCCGTTTTCTCGCAATCGGACGGAATCAGCGATCAGGATCAAAGACGCAGCGAACCCGGAGCCTTAGTTGACCCTCACCAGGCGATAAAAGCGCTTGGCCCCGAGCGGCGCGGTCTGCGTGCCGTTGTCGGTGAAGGTCGAGACGCCATTGGCTGAAGTCGTCGTGGGACTCGTGATCGTGTGCCAGACCATTGGCGTCGTGATCTGATCGGCCCATTGAATCTGATAATGCGCCCCGCGCGTCGCCGACCATTTCAATTGCGGACGTCCGGCACTAGCCTTGACGCTGGCGAAATGCAGGCTGGCCCCCTGACCGGCGACGTCGAAATTCACCTGCACATTGAAGGTGACCGGCGCATTGGTCAGATTTTGAATGACGAGATAATATGTCAGCCCGTCATAAATATAGGCGGAGGTCGTGTTAACCGGCGAACCGTTGGTGCCCAGCACCGCAGGACTGTTTGTGTTACTGGTCGAACCGGGAATCAAATCCACGTCGCCCGCGTTGCTGATGGTGGGCGGATTGTTGGTGCTAAACCAGACGTTCACGGGCTCGCTCGCGGACAGCAGCAGGTTCGTGGCAAAGTTCGCGGTGCTCGGCACGGTGACCGTGTAGTAGCCAAGCGCGGAGGCGCTGAGCTTGTTAGTCGCACCGACACCTCCTTGGAGATTACCAAAAGCCGCCGTGCCAATGTTTGTATTCGCAAAGACAAATTCCAACTGCCAGCTGTCGAGGACGCCATTCGTGCTGGCTCCGCCCGTGCGACTGTCGAGCATTTCCAACTGCCATTGGCCTTGGGCGCTGGTGCCGATGATCGGCGCGAGCGATTGTTCCGCCTGATAGTAAAGATCGGATGGCAGCGATGTGAGTGAAATGGCGTCAATCAGTGTAAGATAACTGAAATTGGTGGACACGATGGTGTTCGCCGCCAAACCACTTCCGGACCCATCAAACACCAACGGTGTTTGGTTCTGCGTCGCCGTGAAGGCCACGCTTTGCAACTGCCAGTTCCCGTAGTTTATACCGTCAGTATTTTTATTGCTATTGAAATAGGCCAAGCCGAACGGTTCATTCAGCCCGCTGCTCGTGAATGGGGAATATGTTGTCGGCGCATTGATGGGTGCGGCCACTTCATAAATGGAATTATTGGCAACATCACTGATATAAAGATTACCAAGGTTATCAAACGCCAGCGCGTTCAGGTTGGCACCATTGATTGGCAGAATCACAGGAATTGGGTTTGTGCTGGGCGTTTGGAATTCCACCACCGATCCATACGGAGCACCCTGGTAATTCGCGACGTAAAGATTTGTGCCGGTTGCGTCAAAGGCCAGACCGGCTGGCTCGTTCAAGAACAAGTTGTCCGGGTCGTCCACGAAGGGAGTTCCATTGGAATTCGGTGTGTTAAATATTCTGATCGTTGGGACGCCGCCGTCGGCGGCGGAATTGGCAACGTAAAGATTGGTGCCGGTGCCGTCAAACGCCAGACCGTCCGGCTTGTTCAAAATAGAATTGTCGCCGGGATCGGTGGCGAAAGGGCTCACCACGCCAGCGGGCGAAACCTTTTGGATCGTGTTAACATTGTAGTTCGCCACGTAAAGGTTTCCATTAGCGTCAAATGCCAGCGCTGCGGGGCCACCGCCCGGTGTGGTCAGTGCAAACTTAGTTGCCGCTCCAATCGGCGTGATCCTCCAAATCGTATTGTCAGCAAAATCCGCCACATAAAGATTGCCGCCTGCATCGAAGGCGAGCGCATCGGGCTGTTGCAACGGCAAGTTAGGCACGAAATTGATGCCGTTCGTATTGGGAAGATTGTAAGCTTCAATGGTGCCGCCAATATCATTTGCCGCAAAGAGTCCGGCGAATGGCGTGTAGCCCAGCGCGTATTGCAGTATGTATTTCTGTCCCACCACGGTCGCCAGCGAATTGGAAACCGCGCCGCTCGTCAGCGCCAGTGAGTTGCTGCCGTCATAGGCCGTCGGGAAATTTGTTACGGCCACCGAATTGGTCAGAATCTTCCAATTGCCAAAAGTCGAACCCTGCGGATAAACGGCAATCGGATAAGGTTCAAAGCTGTCTGTCTCAACAATGCCGGACGTCGTATTCGGGACGAACGGCGGCACGGCATACTTGATCGGCGTCGTCGTCAGGTTCGTATCTTCGGTGAATCGGAGATACGCATAATTCGTCTGGACGCCACCAGCAGTATAAACCCACTTAGTTCCTCTTATGCCATTAGGATTACCAAACTGGTTCATAATTATAGTTAGGTATGTTGAAGAAATGCCGTTTGTCGGAGCAAATTTGACAGTGAAGGTTGTAGGAACATAAGGTCCACCTTGGGGACCATTATTGGTAAAACCAGTATCATAAAGCAGATTCGCTGCGACTACGTTCGTCGAGTAATACACGGTCATTTCGTCAACTGCGTAAAAGAAATTATAAGTAATTGCGAGCGAGCCAGAAATTTCACCGACATTAATATAGTTTGTGTCTGGCGCCCCATTGCCGTTCGGAGTAACATTAACTATGTTGGTTGTAATCACCGTTACACCGCAGCCATTGGTGGTATAAGCGCCGCGGTTTTCCATCAACAGATAGCGCGAGCCACCGGGACTGATGAGCGAGAACGCCAAATCCGAAATGCGCGGATGATCCACGCGCAGGCCGACGTTGAAGTCTTGAATCACAGCCGTATTGGTCACGTTGATGTAGTCGGAGGTGATCGCGTCATCCAGAATCTCGATCGGGGTGTCGGTGGAAGCAATGTCCACCGTCGTTGCCGCCGAGGCGGAGTAGCCGAGGATCGCGCCGATCTCATTCGTGTGCGGCACGGAATCCGGATTATAAACCCCGACAAAATAAGTGCCGGGCGCCAACGGTGGGCCGACGGAAATATTATTGCTCAAACCCGGCGGCGCATAACAAAGGTTTGTCAGCAAGACCAGATTGTCGAAACTGGTGAAAGTCGGATAGGTGGTGGCACTTTCCGCCAAGGTTTCGAAGAAAGGCGGATTAGGATTTTCATCCACCGCAAAGAAGGTGAGATTGGTATAGCCAGCCGGCACTTGGACGTAATCATAAAACCAAGTTTTCGGGAAGATGGTGGCGATGATGACATTCGGCTGCTTCAAAGCCTGATGTTTCTCCAAAAAGAGAGTGCTGCCCGGGCCGCCGCCGATGCTGCCCACGAAACCGGGCGCATTGTCGGAGACGTGCAATGTCCAAACCCCCGCGCCTTGCTGCTCGAAGAAAGAGTTCAGGGAACCGGGGCCGTCCGAATTCTGTGAACCCGCAATATTTCCTTCGGCACTGTCATTGTAAATATAAGTGTAGGTGCCGGGTGAATTCGGCGAATCATGGTTGAGCAAGACGACCGAGCCGCTGCCGCCCGTTACGGTGGCATGATTCAGCGAGACGACCAAGTCGCCGACATTTTGCTGCACCAAGATATTGGTGACCACGACGCGCTGGATTTCCACCGGATAGATGGCCAGGCCAATGACATTGGTGTAACCCGGATGCGTCGCATCCCCATCGGGTATATTCACCGGATAAAAGAATACGGATTCATTGCCATGCGAATCCAGTCCGCTGAACGGCATGCTGCTGAATTCCGAGAGGAAATCATATTCCGCCGAAGTCTGGTCCTCGCACTTCACGCCGACGTAATAAACTTGTCCCGGCGTGGAATTCGTATCCACGACAAACTCCGAACCACCACGGTCCAAGGCGGAGCCATAGAAAACACCATTGATATTTTGCGGCACAGAAGCACCGACCTGCGCGCCATTGACACAGTTGGAGATCACATTGGGATCGAGATTTGTCAGCGCATAAGCGCCCGGCCCGCTCGCGACAAAGAGATCAATATCCGCTTCCGGCCGCGTATAGCTATTATAGTTTTCATCAACCGCGCCGCCACGGGGAACCGAAAGTGTCGGTGGCAGAAAGGTGACGAAGGCGGCGTTGGTGACGCCAGCCGTAGTGCCTAATGGATTTAATCCATTGTTAGTGATGATATAAAAATGCCACTGGTTAGTCATGCCCAAGGTGACTTCGGCGACGGCTCCATAAGTTATATTGGAACCAAAGCCAACTGTGTTGGTGCCGAGCAGTGGTGAGTTGGCCCCAGCCGTCTGATACTGCAAGGGCGACGGAGTGTTATTCGTCACCACCGTGATTTGCTGGTCGCCAGTTGGATTCGACAACGCCGAACTCGCCGTGATCGCGAAACCGTTCGTGTTGTCGCCGTTGCCGCTGGAAACCACCAGCGCAAAATCCTGCACAATGTTCGGCCCGTAAGCGCCGAGCAGATTGTTGGTCTGCGTCGTGACCGCGTTCACATTCACCGCCGTGCCGTAGATGACAATCGTGAAGTTCGTGCCGGAGCCGGCGGGCAGATAAACATTCTCCACGTTGTTGACCGTGTCCGCGATGCCCACGGCGTTGGTGGGATTTTCCTGCGTGTTAAAAACCTGGTTCGCTGCGATGTCGTTGCCGTAATAGACCACGGCATTGGTGCCGCCCAGACTATCCGTGTTAGTCACGATGAGGTCGAGGTTGTTGACCAACTTGATGGCGGCGGCGGGATTGCCCGGCGGATCCGTCCACGCGAGCGTGATGCGCAACGGCAGCGCCTGCGCACTGGGCGAGAGAGAAATCTGATAAGTGCGGCTGTCACCCGTGGCCAACGTGTTGGTCGGCGACTGGTCCACAAAGAAAAAGGAGTTCGTCGCGCTGGCGGTGGTGTTGGTGAGCGACGATGGCAGTGAGTTCGGCAGATTGACCAGGCCCCAGCCTTCAAAGTTGATCGGGTTGTCCACCTGGAAATTGTAGAAGCCCGTGGGCCGCGAGCCATTGATGATCATCGCCTTCAGCAGCGCGGGACTGGGTATGGAGTGCAGCGTGTTGGTGAAAAAATCCTGAATCAACGCCAGCACGCCGGACGCACCAGCCGCCGACATGCTCGTGCCGGTCTCGTAGCGGTAATATTCCGGCATCGTGCCGAGATGATCGTTCAAACTTTGTAATTGAGCATAATAATCGCCTAGGTCATTTGTTGTGACCATCTGCGCCAGCAGGTCGTAAGTTACGGGCACATTCGTGCTGTCACCGATGCCAAAATTAAAACCGCCGGAGTTGTTTACGATGCTGGTGAGATAGTTCGCCGGAGGGTCCGGCGGTGTCGTATAGTTATCCTTGAAAGTAACCGCATCATAAGTGCTCGGAGTCGCCGGATCTGGATAGTTTGCCAGCGAAACATAGATCGGCATATTCGTTGGCGTATTGGCGGGCGATACGATGGTGATTTGCAGACTAACATTGACCGCGTTGCTCTTAACGACGAATGGAAAATTATAATAATTCAATCCATTGGTATCTACCACTTGGTCGGTCGCAAAATTATCATAATAATTTGTCGGATTGTAATAAGCATTCGTGTCCCACATGGACGACCGAGTCGAAACTACAAACGACCCCGGCGCGACCACGTCCGGCTTAAATCGGCCATATGTGCCTTCCGTGCCGATGCCGACATTGCCACGCGCAGAATAAGACGCCACTTGCGAACTGGAATCCGTCATCGGCAACCAAACAGCTACCGGATTGGTAGTGCCGAGTGGCGTATAGGTGTTTGTTATATTTCGATATTGCTCCAATGCGCCTACCGTGATGACATTCTTTGCGGTGCCAGGTGAGTTGATAGAGTCCGGTGTGCCGCCACCACCATCATCGTCACCGCTGCCGTCATTGCCTGCCGCGAAAACAAACAGCACCGGTTGCGGCCCGGTGCGTTCCGGGATCGCATCGCGCACCGCCGCATCATAACTCGCCGCCGACAAATCATACTCGCTCGAACCATCATTGACCCAACTATTGTTGGAGATTAGCGCATTCGTCTTGGCCGGCGTTTCCTGCAGATAAGTGTCAGTGACGTTATTTGTGTTATAGCCGCCAAGGAAAGGAACTCCCACCGAGAATAATGTCGCCAAGGGTGCCATGCCACGAAACTGTGTGTTAGTGCCAGGCATTATTGAACCCTGCGCGTTCGTGACAGTGTCGGATTCCGTTCCGTTGCCGGCGATAATGCCAGCGACATGTGTGCCGTGTCCATTCGTGTCAACCAAGCTCAAGGCGTAATCGCCAAACACACGAATTCCGCCGGTGGTGAAATCCGGATGCGTCGCGTCTATGCCCGTGTCGTTCACTTCCACCGTAACATTTTTGCCGGTAAGTCCAAGATAGTTCGTGCCAGTCAAAGTATTCGTTGCCACGCCCATCGTCACACGCGAGAGATCATTTGCCACCACGCGCCGCGTGGCCGGCTCGACGATCTGCACGCCGGGCAGTTGCACCAGCGCCAGCCAGTCCGCCGGCGGCTGCACCCGCAAAATCGGCCCGAACGGCGAGCGATCCTGCCCCACGATCTGCCCGCCAAGTTTTTCAATCTGCGCCGTCGTCGCCGCCGCACCATCGTTGAACAAGCCGAGCGTCAACACCTGCGCCGCCGGCAGCGGCTGCTGGTTCACCGCCTTGCCAAGCAAAGACGGCTGCAACTTATAATACGGTTCATAAGGCAGCACCGCCTGCACGAGCGGATTTGCCGCGAGCGTGTTCGCCGCCGCCGCCGAGAGCCGCACTAGCAGCGCGTTGTTGGGAATGTAAGAGACCACCGCCGCACCCGCGCCCGCGAGCGCCGCGCGAAACGGCGCGCTGATCGGCCCCTTGGCCTGCACGATGAAGGCACCGGGATCGCCCGCCGCCGCCAAATGTTTGGGAATGGAAAGTTGCAAGCCCGCGCCGGTGTCAATCAGCGCATTCTCCAAAAGTATTCCGTGCCGGTCGGATGCGAGCTGGCCGATGGTCTTCGGCGTGTTGGTCAGGCGATAAGCGAACTGCTTGGTCTTGGCTGAAATCGTGTTGGTGGTGGATTTGCTCGCCGGCAAAATTTTGGGCGCGCTGGACGCCGGATGCAGCATCGCCGTGGTCGGCGCGGCAAACGGCTTGACCACCACGCGCTTCGCACGCGGCCAGAACAACCACACGCCCGCCACGAGCAGCAGGCACAAAAAAATCCAAAAACTACGTTTCATAACTTTGCTTCGGTTCACTATCGCACACTTTGACAAAACTAAAATGGCGCGGGTAAAAATACCTTCGTCGCGTTGCGGAATATCTTTTTTAATTCGGCGGCAGCGGATTGTAACTCTCCACCGTCGTGGTGTAATTCGTCACGAAGCCGGTGCTCGTCGGCGTCACCTGCGCATGCACGGACACCACCGCGCGCACGGCGTTCTCCGCCGTCACCTGATAATTCGTCACCAGCCCGAAAAAATTCGCGCCGCCGGAAGTCACCACGCCGTTCGGCGCCGGCTTCAACGTCTGGCCATAGCCGTAGATGACATAGCGCGGCAAAGTGGCCACCCGCAGCAAGCCCATTGTCTGTTGCGGCAACCATTCATAAACCTCGTCGCTGATATAATTAAGATCGTGCCCGGCAAGAAACGGCGAATGGTCCGAAAAAGTCGGCACGCGCACGATGTCGCCCTCATGCGTGAAGACGCCAAGCGGATAACTGGCCCGCGTGCTGGTGATGCCCGGATAGCCGTTCGTCGTATAGTTGATCAATTGCCACAGCGGCGAATTGGTTCCCGTCGCGCCCACCGGATCAATGATCGTGAACGAATTCGTGGTGCTCGTGGGCACCGGCAGGCCGCTCAACAAGGCCGACCACGCCGCGAGATGGTCTTGGTTCACCGAAAGCGTGCCGCGCGTGGCGTTGTCGTTCAAAGCCGTGGTGAAGACATCGAACAATTCCGCATCCTGATTGGGCGCGCTATTGATCGCGTCGAATTGATTATAGTCGCCGGTCCAGCCTTCCCAGATGTTAAAGCCATTGCCCATGGCCAAAACATTGGTGGCCTTGAGGAAAACCGTCTGCCACGGCGTGCCGCGATGCACCCGGCCAATCCAGCCAACGGTCGGATACTTGTTCGTCGGAAAATCCCAACTGGACGAATTAGTTATCAGCGCATCACGCTCGGATAAATTGTAAATATTCGTGTCAAACTGGAGCGCCATTCCTTCCGCCATGAAATGTGGGTTGCCGCCCCACGGCGAATAGCGGTTGTTCATCGAACCTAGATTGAGGCTCGTCAAAGGCGAAAAGCTTTGCCCTGCATTATAATGGTGCACTCCTGGTTGCGGGGTAGATGATGCACTAGCCGAAAATGAATAGTCAATATCGCTGGCGAGGGAATGCACGAGCGGGTCATTTGCCTGCCATGTGATGTATTGCACAACATAGCGGGTAGGCGAGTATGGTGCTTGAACCGAAGCGTCATAATTAGTAGCTGGCACTGGTTGCGAGGTTTTATTGCCCGGCATAAAAAACGCAGCGCAATAGGCTTGCTGCTGTGCCAATGTTCCACCTAAAGGCAGAGCTTGAGGATCGGCACGCCAAGTGCCATCTTCTCCGGGCACGCTTTGAGAGGGGTTTTTGGAAATTGAGATTTGATTTAAAATTCCATAGGTCATGCCGTTCGGTGCCGCATTGCCAGGGGTATAATTAGTATCCCAAACTCCCGTTCCGAAATTATTTCCGGCATTGTCCAAATCAGCCAAATTTGAATTCACGTTGAATGCACTGTTCGGGCCGGCAAATTGAACATAGTCTATTACGTGATAAACACCGTTGGTCAAATCCAGCATGAACAACTGCAGTTGGTTGGTTAGCAATAAACCAAATTGCGGAAATGGAAATCCGACTGTATTAGTTTCATAAAGCACTGGCAGTGGCGTTGGCAACGCAGCAGAACTAAAATAATTTGTGGAAATCAAGCACGGAGCCGAGAACCCTGCGGGAAGCGTGCCGGGCGTCAAAGGGGCAAAACGAGTGCGGTAAACCATGTTGGTCATCAAAGTAAGCGAGGCGTTCAACGGAACTGCAAATGATGCGCCATTGGGATTCCCCGCTAGCCAATTTAATCCAGTTCCGGGCCAATAAGTAATTGTGTTCTGATAATTTGTTGAAATGAACATGGGTGCTGAACCTATGTTACCTTCGAAACCTGGCTCATCATTGGTGATCGTCAACGAAGCGTTTTCCCGGAAGGCAAACAAAACGGGGTCGGGATAATTGTTGCTGTAAGAGTTCCACAGCTCGATGCCCAGCAAGCTGTTCAAATTCATCATATACATCTGGTTTGTGCCTGTAATGGTGGCAGCCGTGGTCTTGGTGGCATTCGTCATGCGCGTAAATTGCAAGCGGCGCGTGATGGACAGATTGTTTATCATCGAGAACTCATTGAAGTTGGGAAGACCTTTCTTCGCGCCGATGATCCACGGCACGCCATATACATTCACGCCATTAAACGCCGCAAAATTGACCGTGCTGTTTCCGTCCGGCAGACCGGCAATGTTCGTGGGCTGGTTCAGATAGTTGTCCGTCGGCCCGATGACGGAATAGACTTGCTGATAACCGTTGATATAGACGTTGTGGTAGCCCAATTGATTGGTCACCCAGAACGTCGGGCGGAACACGGACGGCAACCGCGAATTGGTCGAGGCGTCGTAAAGGTTCGCCGCCAGTTGCAGCACGCGGTTCACAGCGGAGGAATAGACCACGTTGCTGTTCACAAAGACCGGAATGCTGGTCAAGCCAAACGCCGGCACCGCATTGGTCAGACCCATATATGGCACGTTGGTCAGACCAAAACCGGTCGGGTCGTTGGTGATGATGTTGCCGAAGGCGTCGCGATGATAGTAATTGTAGCCGCCGATGGCGTAGTAAGTCTGAAGATAGTTCGACGGACTGTAGGCAAACCAATTGGTGGTGTAGAGCCGCAGCAGGCGGTCGGCGGCGTTGGTGAAAAATTCCAGCGCGGTCCACGGATAGAGGTTGGTCTGCATCCCGGCCACGATGACGCCGTTGGTGACGTTGCGGTAGTTGAGGTTCAGCTTGCCGGATTCCGGCAGCGAGTCGGAGCCGATCTGGCTCAACATCCGGTAAAACGTGTAGCGGTCGTAGGTGGAAATGGTGGTGCCGCCGTGGGTATTGGTGCCCGCCGCCGCGAGCCGTCCAGAGAAATAATTGCCGGACGCGATATTGACCGGCGAAATTCCGTCGGCGGTCTTGCTCTGATCAAACATGTCCAATGGCAGCGTAAAGAAACGGTTGGTATTATCCGAACCGGCCCAATGCTGGCTCGGCGGATTCAAGACAAACGGCAAAAAAGTATTCGTCATCAGATTGCCCGAGGTGTAGCCGTCAATGCCGGCCTTGACGAGCGACGCATAGAACGGCAGGCTCGGCGTGGCGAGCAGGTTGTAGTTGTAGCCGTAGCGCCAGGCGAGCAAGGTCTGGGCATCGGCAAAGGCCGCGCCGGCGTTGTTATTTGCGGGCTGGTTGTATTGATAGTAGAGGTCGGCACTGGCCGGCGCACTGGCACCGGAGCCGACAAACTGGCCCCATTCATTGGTGTTCAAATCCGCTAGGAAACTCGCGAAGTTGATCTCCCACGAACCGACGCCTTCGTTGCGAAAATATCCATCGTTCGCGCTGCTGAATGGATTCGGAAAATTCGCGCTCTTGACCTGATCATGAATATAATTCAAGTCGAGCGAATTGCCGATGGGCTGCGCGAAAAAGGCGTAGCGCGCGATGAAATGATTGTTCGGCCCGTGCGGCTGGTCGGGATGTTCAAGAATCCCGATCCATTCAGGGTCGCCGACATTAAAAGTAGTGAGAATGCCGGGCGAAGTGAAGTAAGGCGTGACTGCGGGGTCGTTAGTCAAATTACCGGCGAGGTCGTAGTAGGGCAACGCCGCATTGCCGCTCAACACGGGCCGGACGCCATTGGCGTCGTAGTTGGTGTTACGATTCAGGTCGAGGTAAAAACGAAAGTCGTTCGCGGCGGTTACGCGATTCGTGATAAACACCGGGGCGCGCGGCGACAGCCACAAATTTGTCAACACGGTAAACAACTCATTTTGCGACAAGGCCGTTGCACTTCTCAATTGGTAGTCGTAGTTGACATTCTGAAAAGGATAAGCGTTGACCGGGTCAAATCCCAAGGGGTTGATATAGTTGGTCGAGACGAGCAAACCGAAGTCATACGCGGCGGAGTTGGTGGTGAGAACGTTGGCAACGATCTGCGCCTCGGCTCCGGCCAGCGCGGTTTCGGCGGCGAGCCGCGCAGTGGTGGTGTCGGTGGTGGTGGTGACGGAACCGCGTTCGCGCCGGGCGATGGCAAGAAACGCCACGGCCATCACCAGCGTGACGGACAGCATGATGAGCGTGATGACCAGGGCGATGCCGCGGCGGGAGTGATGAGTGATGAGTGATGAGTGGCCAGTGGCGCGGCGCTTGCCGCGTGACGTTGGGGCGGAATACTCGTCACTCGTCACTCGCCACTGATCACTTTGGGAATTGAGTTTCATTGGTAAGCGGTCGGGTCGAGATTGGGGATCGTCACCTGCTGGCGAAAGAGATGGACGTGGCCGGACTGCTGCTTCAGGTAGTTGAGCTGCGCGGCGGAGTTGAAGGGCAAAGAGGATGCGCGCTGTAACGGCCGGTCTTCCAGCAAACCGATCTGCAACTCAATCGAGGCCGGCACGGCGTTGCTGTAAAAATAGTAGCCCATTTCGCTTTGGACACCCGACGAACCCGGGATTGGGACCGGCGCGTAAAACAAAATGTTCTGGTTGGTGACCCATTGGCCGGCGACATACTGATAGGTGTTGGTCAACGCGTAACCGTTGGGATTATTCGCCAGCACAGCGAGATGCACCACCCCGTCCACCAGATGACTTAGGTTGGTCAATTGCCCGTTGTTGATGATGGTGACGAAATTATTCCACAATCCCCGCGGCGAGGCCGAAAGGTTGGTCTGCGCATAATACCGGTAAAGCGGATAGAGCGGACTGCTGTTGGTCGCATCCACGACATAACCAATGCCGGTCCAGGTTGTATTTTGGCGGGTGAGCAGAAAAAAATAATTTAGCAGGTTAGTTCGCTGTGCGCCGCTGCCGGGCAAGGTTTGCACCAGCGGCGAATAGGTCAGTGGGGTGGAATAAGAATTGTCGAAGGAGGCGAAATTAATCGCCCCGGTAATAAAGTTACTTGTGCTGCCGGAAGGCGCGATCTGCCGCAGGTCCTGCGCGATCAATTCCACCGCCGCGCGGCCGCCTTCGAGCACATCCGTCTGCGTGACGCTGGCGCGGAAGGCGCGCTGCGTGCTGTTGAACACCGCCATCAACGCCAGCACGATGAGCGAAAGCAGCGAGACCACGACCAGGACTTCCACCAGCGAAAAACCCGATGAACTACGAATGCCATTGCCTTCGCCCGTCGCGCTGGACGCGCGGTAAATTCGAAATTTAAAATTCCGGCTACGTAATTTCATGGCGCGTTGGTGTAGGACTGCGACTGGTAAAAATAGAGATTGTTATTGCCGCCGAACGTTTGCTGCGCCAACTGCCCGGCAATGGTCGCGCGAAACGTCTGGCGGCCGTTGCCGACACTGCCGTTGGGCTGCACCGGCCAGAGCCAGGTCATCCGCAGTTCGCGTTGGCTGCCGGCTAGTTGTCGGACATAGGCCTGCTGCGCGATCGGCAGGTTGTAAATGTTCGTATCCATCGCCATGGGCGCATTCACCACAAGCAATTTATAGGTAAACGTATCCTCCACCATGATGGCATTGTCCTGCGGCGGTTTTTCCGCAGCCGAACCGCTTAAAGAACGGACGAGCGCGACGACATGATTGCTATAACCAGCCACATTGAACAAATTGGGAATGGCTGGATAGTTATAATTAGGACTATTGCTCGGACTGGCAATAAATTCGGGCGTGCTCAAGAGGCCGATGATATTGGCACCGTTTGTTAATGGTGCCGGTGAATAAGGTGTAGCCGGGTAAGCTTGCACCACGGAGACACCGCCATAACTATAAATATTTTTACCGGTAGTCCTGACCGATCCATTGGCATTGTAGAGCGTCCAGAAATTAGTGATGGCATACACATAGTTGGTCAAATCATTCGCGCCGCGCACACCGTTACGGATGTCTTCGAGCAACAAGGTGGCGTCTTGGTTCACAACCGTTTCCTCGCGCGTGTCGCGCTGCGTGTTCATGCCAATGGGCAGCACGCCCAGAATGGACACCAGCGCGATGCCGATGATGGCCAGGCAGAGCGCGATCTCGATGATCGTAAAACCGGACGCAGCTCTCCGGCTCGGCCAGATGGGGGGGCGAAAGTTCATTGCACTTCAATTTGACAACCGGAAAAACAGATTGCCAACCGGTGGCGCGATGGTGACGCTATTGGTGCCATTGTTCAAAACCGCGCCGGTGTAAACACCCCAATTGGTCGTCGCCAGATTGGCGTTGGTCTGCAAGTTGTAACTGCCGAGGTTGGGCCAGGAAACCACGACGTTATTCAAGCTGTTCACGCCAATCGTCAACGGCGGCGGCGGGACCACGGTCGCCAACTGCCCTTTGCTGACCGTATCGTTGGAAGAGTCCGTCACATAGAGGTTGCCACTGGCATCCACGGTGATGCCGTAAGGAGTGTTGAAAAGCGCATTGGTGCCAGTGCCATCGGCCGCGCCGGGGTTGCCGGGCACGCCCGCCAGCGTGCTGACCACCCAGTTGGTGCCCACCGGCGCGATCTTGCGGATGGTGGAATCATCGGTATCGGCCACATAGAGATTGCCGGCGCTGTCAGCGGTGAGGTTATAGGGCAAGTTAAATTGAGTATTGAGGTTGGTTCCATCAATGTTAGCAGCGCCACCGACCTGGCCGGCAATGGTCGTGACTACCCAGTTGGTGCCCACGGGAGCAATTTTGCGGATGGTAGCGTTGATGGTGTCGGCCACATAAAGGTTTCCCAGCGCATCCAGCGTGATGCCGGAGGGGCCGAAGAATTGGGCAATGCCGTTGGTTCCATCCATACTGCCAAAGTTCTGCGCTGATCCCGCGATGGTGGTGACCACCCAGTTGGTTCCGACCGGGGTAATTTTACGGATGGTGCTGTTGAAATAATCAGCCACATAGAGGTTGCCGTTGGTGTCCACGGTCAGACCGGAGGGATTATTAAACTGGGCGTTAGCATTCGTGCCATCATTGCTGCCGGAACTGTAGGGGTATCCGGCAATGGTGGTGACCACCCAGTTCGTGCCAACCGGAGTCAGTTTCCGAATGGTGTTGTAAAAATAATCTGACACATAGAGGTTCCCGAAGCCGTCCAGCACAATGCCGTCTGGCTCGCTGAAGCGGGCGGCACCATTCGTGCCGTCGGCGGAACCGGGCATGCCCGCCGTTCCCGCGATGGTCGTGACAATCCAGTTCGTTCCAACGGGCACCAGCTTGCGAATGATACTGTTGCCATGATCCGCCACATAGAGATTGCCCAGCTGGTCGGCGACGATGCCTTCCGGCGAACTGAACTGCGCGCCATGGTTGGTTCCATCGGTGGAGCCGTTGATCCCATTGGTGCCGGCGATGGTGATAAAGGTGTAAGGCGTGGAGTAGATGACCTGCCCCCGGACCGTGGCAAGGCAGCCGCTCATCATCAAGCCGATTAACACCATCAGTTTTCTTTTCATAAAATTTATTGCACCCGGTAGTAGAGCAACGTGGCGCGTCCGGTCAGTTGGTCAATATGAATAATGTTGTAGGAAAGATTATTATTGCCAATCCCGCTGTTGCCGGGCGGCGTTTCTGAAAAGGAGGCGGGGCTGTTGGCACTGATGGTATAGGCTCGGGTGGCTGGATTAAGTGCCGGCGACACCGTGCCCTGCACAAGCGGAATGTATTCCCCGTTAAAGTTGGTGGTGACGAGCTGGCCAAGATAATTGAAGGCGATATACGGCAGATACAAAATGGACGACGGCGCGCTATCCTCGGTGGGAAACGGGATGTTGTTGGTGACGCTGAACCCATAAATCGGGAGGTTGGCAACATACCCCGGAACATAGAACGGCAGCGTCGCACTGTTGGGCATTTGAAATTTTTGCGAGGCAATATAAGCGCCGTCCGGCAGGCTTTGCCACGGCGCGAGATAGTGCGTCGTGCCCTGCCCCGGCTGGTCGCCCACCGAGCGCAGGCTGATAAAGGTATAACCCGTCAATTGTTTGTCACACAAATTGGTGGCACTCGTTTGCTGGGCAGGTGTCAACTTGAGCCACCAAGGAGTCGGCCAGTTATAGCCAGCGGACATCCAAAAATTTGTCTTCACGAAAACCATATAAACCGTGGTGTGCTGGCTGATGGCAAGCTGCCGCGCGCGGCCGATGTCATCCAGCAACTGCCGCGACGCGCTGGCGCTGTTGTTCGATTTGCCGAGACTCTTCAACGCCGGCACCGAAAGTCCGGCCAGCAGACCGAGAATGGATATGACCACCAGCAATTCGACGAGCGTGAAAGCGCTGGATAGGTTGGAGGTTGAAGGTTGAAGGTTGAAGGTTGTTACCGCCGCCCGTTTCTGGGCAACTGGCGACGGACAACCGGCAACTTGTAACTTGGAAGTCATCTTACTGCCAGCTCAAAACGTGATTCTTGTTGACGGCATCATTGGCGGCTCCCGAGTCAACCGTAGGCTTGCCCAACATGGGCGGGCCAGCCGACCAGACCATCACCTTGCCATGGAACAGAAAATTATTCGGTGTCGTTGCGAGGCTGGGGTTGGACAAACCAAAGTATCCCGATGAGCCGTTTTGCTGGGAAACAGACTGTTGGCTATAAAAAACATCGGCACACTGTTCATCGTAGTTCAAATCCATGCTGATGATGTATGGATTGCCCCACGGATCACGGTAAACCAAGTCCGAGCCGACGCCGGGCGACGACGTGTCGCCCGTCATCTTGGCGGTCAGAAATTTTGTCTGCTGCGGATTTTTGACATGGTTCGTGTTGATGGTCGGTCCCCCGCCCGCGTAGGGATAGTTGGTGATGTCCATCAAGATGGCGATCACCTCGTCGTTGGTTAAATACTGGCCCGATGTCAACTGCGTTCCCACATTGACATACGCATTAGCAGTGGCATTGAAAAAATTGGCCCCATAAGTGAAGTCTGGATTCCGATTGGCAAATTTCGCATTTTGCGAGGCGGTGTTTTGCGCGGCGTCCGAAACGGGAAATCTTCCGTAAGCAGAGTCATATGCTTCGATGGCGGTGGCGATGCCTTGTGCCTCGATTTTGGCCTTGGTCTTTTTGGCCGCCCGGGTGGCACCCGTCAGCGCCGGCAGCAGCATCGCCGCCAGAATCGCGATGATGGCGATGACGACCAGCAGTTCAACGAGGGTGAAACCCGCGCGAGAACGGCGCGACGAACGCAGCATGTTTTTCATAGTCTTGGTTTTAAAAGAGCGGCGATGATGGCATAAAAGGGGCGCTTGCGGCAATGACTTTGCACCGCGCACCGGCGGCGTGACTGCAGGTGTGCGCATCGCGATGATCGGCCGCCAAGCGCAGTCGAGCCATTTCACCGGCAGGCGGTGAATACGGATTGGGGGCTGGCCGGCAACGCGCATAAACAATCAAGGCAGCGGACTGTTGACCACAAAATTTTTGTTCCAATTGCTGATGAGATATTTTTTCGGTGTGACAAAGTTGTTCACGCCGGAAAAGGTTGAGCCAATTGAAAGCTGAATCCACAGGTCATAGGAGTTGGGATTGTTGACGCCGGGACAGACGTAGCGGAACGGATTCAATCCTTGCGCATTCAATGGCTGATAGTTTGGGTCCGGTCCACCGACGGAGGTAACTAACATAGCTGTTTGAATGAAATTATTGGTCACTTGAAGGTTGATTTGTTTTGACGTCAAACCGGATAGAAAATTTTTGGCTGCCACCGCGTCTTCGCCACTGCCCTTGGAACAATTGATAAAGCCGCTGACGCCGTATGCGGTGTTCACATCCGTTACCTTGATTTGCGAACTGCCATCCAAGGTTGAAAAATAAATCGTGCCGCCATTGGTGACCAGAGTAGTGCCGGACAATTCATAATAGAGCTGGCTGAATTGGGAGCGATCAAGCGGCAAATAAGAATTAGTTCCGTTTTGGTTGCTCGGCGGATAAAAACCATACTTGGCCTTGTAGTTTTCGAGCGCGGTTTCCACCTGCTGCATTTCCGCCTGCACGTTGCGGATATATTGCTGGCGCTTGACGGAGTGGATCACGGGAATCGTCAGCGCGGCCAGCACGGCCATGATGCTGATGACCACGAGCAACTCGATCAATGTGAAGGCCGGCAAATTTTGAATTTTAAATTTTGGATTTGGAATTGAAAATGGGCGCGCCGCCGGCTGGTGGAAAACACTTCGTGATTCGCCATCCGTGATCCATCGTTTTTGGGTCTTGGTTTTCATCGGTCTTTCAGTTCCTGTTCCATGCGTTCGCTCAACCATTGTTTGATCATGCTCTGATAATTCAAATAGCGCGTCCGGGCCACGCGCTTGATGCGCGCCAACATGCGCGGGTCGATCCGCAGCGTGATGGTGACAGATTCCGCCGCCTGCGCGTTGCCCGCCACCGCCGCTTCCATCAACCGCAGGTCGGGCCGGTTCTCGGCCCAGAAATTTGCCTCCGCATCTTCCTGATCGAAGAGCGGCACGTCCTCCCAGTTGGCAAACGTCTGCATAAATTATTTTATTGCGCCAGCATCTGCTCGGTTTTGCGCTGGTAAAAAAAACGTTCCTCGGCTTCAAACGGTCGGGCAAAAATCACCCGCACCAAACGGCCATTGGTGCGATAGACGCTCAAAATGCCAATCCCGCCAGCCGTCACTCCCAGATTGAAAAATCGCGCCTGCACGCCGAATCGCGGCGAGTCCGGCATCAACCGCACGGCAAACGCGTCCTCGAATGATTCCTCGATTTCCCGCTGCGTCAAAGAGCCAAGGTCAAATGGCGCGTTATTCCAATCGAACTCCATATCGGGTTAATTGTAAATAAGTCGCACATACGATGTGAATACAATGTATTTACATCAGGCGACAATCTTTGTCAAGTTCCGGCCCTGCGATTGGCTGTTTTTTTCCTCAATGTTACTCTTTACCGCCGCCAGAATCATCACCGCTCAAATTGGTGATCATGGCGATCAAAGGCAGGAACATCGCGATGACGATGCTGCCGACGATCACGGCTAGAAAAATGATCATGATTGGTTCGAGCAGAGAAGTCATGGCGGCCACGGCGTTGTCCACTTGCTCGTCGTAATCGTCGGCGATACGGATCAACATTTCCGGCAGCGCGCCGGTTTGTTCGCCGACGTCCACCATGCTGATTACCATGGGTGGAAAAACATTGGAACCTTCGAGCGGTGCCGTGATGGTTTCACCTTCCTTGACGCTTTCATGAACTTTGTTGACGGCGTTGGCGATGACAACATTGCCGGCGGTTTCGCGGACGATGATCAGTGCCTGCAAAATCGGCACACCGCTGCTGACCAGCGTGCCGAGCGTGCGCGTGAAACGCGAAATCGCCACCTTGCTGATCACGGGGCCGATGGCCGGCATCTTGAGCTGGAATTTATCCCACATCAGACGGCCAAATTTCGTCTTGATGAACAGCATGAAAAGAATGACCACGACCACCACGCCACCCATCGTCGCCAGAATATTATTCTTGATGATGTCGCTGATCGCCATGACCAGCAAAGTAAATTCCGGCATCTTGACGCCCATGCCCGCAAACACGTCCTTGAATTTTGGCACGACGAAGCACATCAGCAAAATCATGATGCCCACGGCCACGATCATCACCGCCGTCGGATAAAACATCGCCGCCTTGACCTTGCCTTTGATTTTTTGCGCCTTCTCGGAAAATTCCGCGAGCCGTTTCAAGACGACTTCCAGCACACCGCCGAGTTCGCCGGCCTTGACCATGTTGACAAAGAGTTTGTTGAAAACTTTGGGATGCTGCGCGAGCGCTTCGGAAAATGTGCTGCCGCCCTCGATGGATACGGCGAGTTCACCGAGAATGCGTTTGAGCACCGGACTGCGTTCCTGTTTTTCCAACACGCGCAAACCGCGCAACAGCGGCAGGCCGGCGTCCACGAGCGTCGCGAGCTGCCGCGTGAACGTGGTCAACACTTTCGGTTTCACCTTCCCGCCAAAACCGGGAATCGAAAGGTTGATGTTCATCCCACCGCCTTTTTTGCCGCCCTTGCTTTTGGCCGTCGGTTTGGCCTTGGCTTTTTTGCCGGCTGATTTGTCTTCTTTTTCCGCCTCGGTGATTTTCGTGGGGAACAACTGCATTTCCTTCACGCGGCTGATGGCCTCGTTCTGGCTGCCGGCATCAATGCTGCCCTTGGTTTCACTGCCGCGGGCGTCCAAGGCGATGTAATTATATTTTGGCATGGCAGCTCAGGTGTATTTGACTACTTCTTCAATCGTTGTGTCGCCATCGAAAATACCCCGCAAGCCGTCTTCGCGCAAGGTCACCATGCCGAGTTCCACGGCTTTCTGGCGCACGACCACGGTGGGCGCGCGTTCATTGATGAGCGTGCGGATGGCATCGGTGACCACGAGCAATTCGTAAATGCCTTTGCGCCCTTTGTAACCCGTGTCGTTGCAGGTCGAACAGCCGCGGCCGTAATGAAAAACTTTGTCGCCCAAATCGTGCGGCGAGAGGTTGAGCAAAGCCAGCTGCTGCTCGGTCGGCTCAAACGGCGTCCGGCAATTTTTGCAAATCGTGCGCACGAGCCGCTGACCGAGCACGGCCATCAGCGTGGAGGAAATCAAAAAGGGTTCCACGCCCATGTCCACGAGCCGCGTCACCGCGCCGGGCGAATCGTTCGTGTGCAGCGTGCTCAAAACCAAATGGCCGGTCAGCGAGGCCTGGATGGAAATCTGCGCTGTTTCCAGATCGCGCATTTCCCCGACCATGATGATGTCCGGGTCTTGGCGCAAAAATGATTTCAGCGCCTTGGCAAACGTCATGCCCGCCGCCTCGTTCACCGCCACCTGCATGATGCCTTCGATGTCAAATTCAACCGGGTCTTCGGCCGTGAGCAATTTTGAGTCAATCGCGTTGACGCGGCGCAGGCACGAATAAAGCGTCGTCGTTTTGCCGCAACCGGTCGGACCGGTCACGACGAAAATACCGTTCGGGCGCGTGATGACTTCCGTGACGAAGTCGTAAACGTATTTCGGAAAACCAAGCGATTCGATTTCCAGACTGATCGAGCCGCGATCCAGCACGCGCAACACGACGGATTCGCCGAACGCCGTCGGCAAAGTGGCCATACGCAAATCCACCTGCCGCGTGCCGATCTTGTAGTTGATGCGCCCGTCCTGCGGCAGCCGCTTTTCGGAGATGTTCAAGCCCGCCATGATTTTCAAACGCGAAATCACGGGCAGCGCCAGATGCTTCGGCGGCGGGGCCATTTCGTAAAGCGCGCCGTCCACGCGGTAGCGAATGCGGAATTCCGTTTCAAAAGGTTCGAAGTGAATGTCGCTCGCGCGATCCTGCACGGCCTGCTGCAAAACGAGGTTCACGAACTTGACGATGGGCACCTCGTTCGCGAGCTGCTCGGCGGCTTTGACATCATCGCCGGCATCCTCGATTTCCTTCGCGATGGTTTTGTTGGCGTCGAGTTCCTTGATGATTTCCGCAAAACTTTCGCTTTCTTCCTGACCGTAAAAACGTTCGATCGCGCGGCCGATGTCGCCCGGATCGGCCACCACAAACTGCACGTCGCGCTTCGCGGCAAATTGCACCTCGTCGGCCACCGTCGGATCGAGCGGCTCCGCCATCGCGACCTGCAACGTGCCGTTATTCAATGCCACCGGCAGGCATTTATACATCTGCGCCACCTTGGCCGGAATGCACTTGAGCACGTCCGCCGAAATTTCCCGGTCCTTGAGCGAAACCACTTCGGTGCCGAGCGAATTCGCGATGACATGCAGAATGTCATCCAGCTTCATCACGCCGATGTCCTGCAAAATCTGGATGATCGGAGTGGCGTTGCGCGAAAATTCTGAAGCGACTTCTTCGTATTGAAGATCGTCAATCAAACCTTGCTCGCGAATGAGCGTCAGCAGCGGGCTGGAAATTTCTTCGGCCATGCGATCGTTTTATTTGTTGCCGCCTTTGTTGCTGACCGCCTGCTCCAGTTCCAGTTCCTGCAGCTTGGCCATGATGGTCGTCGGGTCCTGCGCCTTGTTGATGACTTCTTCGCGCGCGATCATGCCCTTGGTATATTTATCCATCAGCCACGAGTCGAGCGTCACCATGCCGTATTTTGCGCCGGTCTGAATATCCGAGTTGATGCGGAATGTTTTGTTGTCGCGGATCAGCGCGGCGATGGACGGCGTGTTGACCATGATTTCAAACGCGGCGACGCGGCCCGGCTTGTCCACGCGCGGCAAAAGCAACTGCGAAATCACCGCCTGCAAAACCGTCGAAAGCTGGATGCGCACCATTTCCTGCTGCTGCGTCGGAAACGCGTTGGTCAGACGGTCAATCGTCTTCGCCGCGCCCGTCGTGTGCAGCGTGCCGAAAACCAAGTGGCCGGTTTCCGCCGCCGTGATCGCGGCCTCGATCGTTTCCAAATCGCGCATTTCGCCGACCAGAATCATGTCGGGATCCTGCCGCAACGCGCGGCGCAAGGCTTCCGCAAAATTCGGGACGTCCACATGCACTTCACGCTGCGTGATCAACGCTTTTTTGTGCTTGTGATAATACTCGATCGGATCCTCGATCGTGATCAAGTGCACTTCCTCGCGCGTCTCGTTCACAATGTTCAGCAGCGACGCGAGCGTAGTGGATTTGCCCGAACCCGTCGGGCCGGTCACGAGAATCAGCCCGCGCGGCTTGAACAAAAGTTCCTTCACCGATTCCGGCAAACCAATCTGCTCGAACGTGAGCATCTTGCTCGGAATCTGCCGGAGCACCATGCCGAAATTGCCTTTTTCCTTGAACACGCTGACGCGAAAGCGCGCCGCCTCGCCGAACGCAAACGCGAAGTCCGCGCCGCCACGTTCGCGCACCTGTTGGATGTGCTCCTCGGAGGTGATGCTGCGCATCAGTTCCTCGGAAGTTTCCGGCGTGAGCGCCGGACCTTCGACGCGGTGCAAAATGCCGTGCACGCGAATCGTCGGCGCCGTCGCCACGCGGATGTGCAAGTCGGACGCGCCTTCGGACACCATCAACTGCAACAGATCGGACATCGAATAAGACATAAAAATAAATTACGGATGGCGAAGGGCGAATCGGGAATTTTTCATGCGGGATAATTTCTTTGGATTCGTCATTTGAAATTCTTCCTTCAAAAATTTTCTAGGTTTCATCGCCGACGGTCGCGCGGATGACTTCTTCCGGCGTCGTCAAGCCGGCCAGCACCTTGCGGATGCCGTCCTCGCGCAATGTCCGCATGCCCATCTCGCGGGCGCGGGCGCGCAACACATTCGTCGGCACCTGATCGTAAATCAATTTGCGGCCCTCGTCATCCACCACAAAAATTTCAAAGATGCCGAAGCGCCCACGGTTGCCGGTGTTGTTGCAGTTCTGGCAGCCCCGGCCTTTTTGCACGTTCGCATTTTTCAAATCGTCGTGCTTGATGCCGAGCGCCATCAGTTCCGCCTCGCTCGGCACATACGGCGCGGCGCACTTTTTGCAAATTTTCCGCACGAGCCGTTGCGCCATCAAACAGCGCGTGGACGACGCGACCAAAAACGGTTTCACACCGATGTCCACGAGACGCGTGACCGCGCCAGGCGCGTCGTTCGTGTGCAGCGTGGAAAAAACCAAGTGACCGGTGAGCGACGCATTGATGGCGATGGACGCCGTCTCGATGTCGCGAATTTCCCCGATCATCACGATGTTCGGCGCCTGACGCAGAATCGCGCGCAACGCGCGGGCGAACGTGAAGCCGACGATGTCGTTCACCTGCACTTGATTGATGCCCGCGAGAACATATTCAACGGGATCTTCGACCGTGATGATTTTGCGGTCCGGCCGGTTGATGAAATTTAAGCAAGAGTAAAGCGTCGTCGTTTTGCCGGAACCGGTCGGGCCGGTGACGAGCAAAATGCCGTCGGGCAGCGCGATGATGCGCTCGAATGTCTGCTGGTCGTCCGTCAAAAATCCGAGCTCGGGCAGACCGAGGCGCAGACCTTCCTTGTCCAGAATACGCATCACGATGCTCTCGCCGTGATTGGTCGGCAGGCAGGACACGCGCAAATCAATCAACTTGTTGCCGACCTTGGATTGAATGCGTCCGTCCTGCGGAATGCGATGTTCGGAGATGACCATGCCCGCCTGGATTTTCAACCGCGCGATGATCGAGGCTTGCAGCCGTTTCGGCGGCGACTTCATTTCCTGCATCATGCCGTCAATGCGGTAGCGCAGCCGAAATCTTTTTTCCAACGGTTCAAGGTGAATGTCGGAAGCGCGGATTTTAAATGCGTCCACAATGATCTGGTTCACCAATCGGATCAACGGCGCATCCGCCTCCACGGCCACATTGTCGTCCAGATTTCCAATCTGCACGTCCGACTCCGTGAGTTCCTGGATGACATCCTTGAACGCGCCCTCGGCCATGGATTTTTTTTCCGAGCCGTAATATTTGTTCAGTGCCGCCTCAATGTCCGCTTCCGAGGCCACGCGCAATTCAATGTCCGCATTAAGCAAATGATGCAGCGAATCCAACGTGTTGAGATCGGACGGGTCGGCGATGGCCACGGCCACCTTGTCCTCGATTTTGAAAAGGGGGATGACGCGATATTTTTTGGCGATGTCGCGCGGCACCATCGAGATCATGTCATCCTCGATCTTGAGGCCGGCCAGATGCACCACTTCCGCGCCGAACTGCGCGGCCTTGGCCTGCGTCACGTCGCCGGGACGGACGATTTTGTTGGCCACCAGATAATCCACCACGCCGACGCCAGCACCGGAAGCTTCTGTTCGCGCATGAGCCACCTGCTCCGCGTTGGTGAAGCCGAGGTCAACCAAAAGATCCAATAAATAATCGTCTTTTTCTGCCACGAGATTTTTTTGCGCGGCCTATACTATTGAATTCAAGGGACGCGCGCGCTGGAAAGTTTTCATTTGCAGAACGAAAAGTCAAATGCGGACTCGCACCATTTCACGGCAAAATATGGCTCGCGGGCCGCGTGACGGCAAAATCAGTGCAGTGCCCGCCGGAATTCCGCGCAGGCTTTGGCCGCGTCCGGCGCATTGAGAATGGCCGAAACCACGCAAATCCTTTTCGCGCCCGCCGCCAAGACTTCGGGCAGCGTTCGCAGATTAATTCCGCCAATCGCAAACCACGGCACAGTCACGTTTACCGCGGCCCAACGCACGTATTCCAGCGTCACCGGTTTGGCCGCAGGCTTCGTGCCCGTCGCAAACACCGGCCCGATCGCGATATAATCGGCGCCTGCCGACACCGCGCGCTCCGCCTGCGCCAACGCGTGCGTGCTCAAACCAATTCTGACTTCTGACTTGTGAATTCTGACTTCCGAGCAATGCGTGTGGCCCGCGTCAAAAAAATCTTCCTGCCCCAAATGGCAAAACTCCGCGCCGATTTCCCGCGCAATTTCCAGATGGTCGTTGATGACCAGGCCGACATCGGCACGGCGCGTGACCGGCAGAATTTTTTCCGCCAGCCGCCGGACTTCCTCGGGCGAAGAATTTTTCGCGCGCAGTTGAATCAAGTCGCTGCCACCGTCGCAAAGCTGTTGCGCGACCACGGCGGGATCGCGGCCGTGCAAATAGGCCGTGTCCACAAAAGTATAAAGCTGGCAGTCCGCGAGCGGTTTCACGGAAATAAATTAACCGCGAACCGCGCGAAAGACACGCAACAAAATTCCGGCAAACATCAGCGCGTGCGTTCAAACGCCAGCCGCCAAAACCAGTCGCTCCGCGCCGCCAGCGTCACGAGCGGATTTTGCAGCGACGGCGCGAGCACGAGCCGTTGCAGCCATTTCGCCCACATCAGGCGGCGCGCGAAAATGGCATCGCAATCGCGCGCGATTTTTTGGCGCGCTTCGCTCCAAGAAATTTCACCGCGACTCCACGCGGCGAGCGGCGCGATGGCCAGTTCCGCCGATTCGAAGGCCATGGACATGCCGTTGCCGGTGACGGGCGGAATCATCGTGATGGCATCGCCGACGCAAATTTCGGTGCGCGCGGCGGCCTGTTGCGGTCGCAGCGAAATGCCCGCGACGGCGCAAAAAGAATCTTCATCAAATTCCGCGTCCGCCAACCGCTCGCGCAGCAGCGAACCCGCCGGACCGCGCAGCCAGTCGCGACCGTTTTTTGCCGCACCGTTTTCGTCCGCGCGTTTGCGAAACAAGCCGCAGACATTCACCTCGCCGCCGTTGATGTGGCAAAGGCCGACGTAGCCGTGCGCCGAAACGTGCATTTCCAAATCGGCGGCGAGCGTGACGTTGCGCGCATGAATTTTCAGGCCGAACCAGCGCGATCCGCTTGCTTCCGTTTGCGCACGGCGGCCCGTGGCGCGCACAAAACCTTCGCCGATTTTTTCCATCGGCGCGCGATTGCCGGCGCATAATTCGCCGCCGAGTTCGCGGAATTTTTTTGCCAGTGCGGCATCGAGCGTGAAGCGCGAAAGACCAATCGCTGGCAACGGCAGTGGGCGCGGCGCGGTCATTTTGGTCGCGGAAAAAAACGCGGCGGTCTGCGCGCTCACCGCCCCGGCACGTTCAATCAATTCACGCAGGCCGAGGCGCGCGAGCGTGGCCTGACCGCGGCCACTGATGAACTCGCCGCAGACGCGATGGCGCGGATAATCGCCCGCCTCGTGCAGCGTCACCGGCACGCCGCGTTGCCGCAGGCCGATGCCCAGCGTCAAACCCGCCAGGCCGCCGCCGATGATCGTGATGGATTTGGGCGCGGCCATGTTTCAATGCAATTTTCGCGCGATGAACAAATGGCTGAACGCGCCGACGGATTTTTCCTCGAGCTGCCATTTTGATTTTGCCGGCCAGAGCGCGGAAAGTTCCCGGCCGGAAAAACCGGCGTGCACGCTCACGGCGGCGTCGTGGCGCGTGACCGCATTGCAGCCGATCGCCCACAACAGCCGGCTGCAAAACAAGGGCCACCGGCTGCGGCGCGGCTCGAGGGCGATGAATAATTTTGCGCGCGTGGAAATCAAGCGGAGCAGCGCGGCGAGCTGCTCCGCTTCAAAATGATGCAAAAATAAATTGGTCACGACGACCGTTGCGGAAGTTTGCGGCCAATCGAAAACATCCGTCATGACGGCCTCCGCTCGCCAGCCGCATTGCGCGAAGGCCGCGAGCGTTTCGCCGGAAATATTTTTCTGCCGGTCCAGCAGCGTGACGCGCATCGCCGGCCAGCGCGACGCGATTCTTTGGGCGACGGCGAGCAGAAATTTTCCGTCGCCGGCTCCGAGTTCGGTGATGTGCCGGGGCGCGGCAGAGGAGAAATTATTTTCCAGCGCGCGGGCCACGATGGCGTGGCTACGCATCCAGATATTGATGCGGTGCAGGTCGCGGCGGGAGTGCGCGGCGCGCGGATCCTCGGGCGGCAGTGTGTCGAGCAGTTCAGGCTGGACGCGGCGTTTCATTTTTTTTGGCGCGCGGGAATTTATCCTCGCGGGAAAATAATTATCCGACTTCCAGCAGCGCGCCGTGGCAGCTAAAACCGGCGCCGAATGCGGACATCCACCATAAACCGTCGGGCACGGTGTCGCGCAAGGCGCGTTCGAGGACAAAATAAACGGTCGGGCTGCTGATATTGCCGAATTCGTTCAGCACGGCCGAGCTGTGGCGCACGTCGTGCACACTCAATTGCAGTTGATCGCACAGCGCAAGAATCACGTCGCGTCCGCCTGTGTGCAAAATCCAGCCGGTGATTTTTTCGCGCGTCACGCCCGCACCCGCAAGCGCGGCGGCAAATAATTTGCCCGCCGCGCGGCTGGCAATTTGCGGAACTTCCGGCAACAAAATGTTGCGCAGCATGCCATTTTTATGTTTGAACCGAAGGATGTCGCGCTGCTCCGGCGCAAGATGAGACGCGGCGAATTTCCATTGCACGCGGCGGCGATCGGGCAATGGTTCGCGCGCCAAAACCGCCGCGCCCGCGCCATCGCCAAACAGGCAACTGCTGATGAGCACACCCGGATCGTCATCCAAAAAAAACGCGGCGCTGCAAACTTCAACGCAAATCGATAGAACTTTTTTTGCGCGCCCGGCCGTGAGGATGGCTTCGGCCGCGCGCAGATTCGGTAACGCCGCGCCGCAGCCCTGCCCGACAAGATCAAGCGCGAAGACGTCCGGGCGCAGGCCCAGTTGTTCGCTGACGTAGCTCGTGAGGCCGGGACACAAATAGCCGGTGCAGGTGCTGACGAGGATGGCATCCATCTCGCTCGCCGCGCTGTGCGCATCCTGCAAGGCGCGTTGCGCGGCCGCGACGGCGAGCGCGGGCGCATGCTTTTCAAAACGCGCCTGCAAGGTGTCGGGGGTGCGGTCGAAAACTTCGAGAATCGTTTCCAGCGCGAGGTGGCGGGAGGCGATGCCGTTGTCGCCGCAGAGAACTTTTTTCAAAATCGCGCGCGATCGCGGCGTGAGTTGCGCCAGCGGCGCGGAGTCGCGGACGGCTTCCCAGCATTGGCGTTGCTCGTAGCGCTGCGGGGGAGCGGCGGTGCCGAGGCCGATGAAAAACATGGGGGAGATTAGCGCACGCCGACGGCTTGCGCGAATTTTTTGAAAACCAAAAGGGCGGCGGAAATTTTTTCCGCCGCCGCGCCGCGCAAAATAATTTTACTTGTGGCCGGCCAGATAACCAAAGCGCGCGCGGAATTCTTCCGGCGTCGCTTTGATGACCGCCGCCAGTTTGCTGAGCTGTTTAGCGTCCTCAAAATCTTCGCGTTCGAGCCGGATCATGTAGGCCTGCGCGCACTCAAATGCCTCGCCATCCACGTTGACCTTGCGGTTTTGCATCCGGCCCGTCTTGGGATCGAGCATGTCGTCAAACGGGAGCGGATTCATTTTGCCATCCACGAAGCTGATGATGGCGCCGTATTTTTCGGCGGCGGGCGAGCGGAGAAATTTCACCGCCGCATAACCGAGATCGCGCGTGTATTCGGCATCAAAAGGAATCGGGTCCGCGCAACGCAATTCGTAGCCCAGATCTTTGTCAATAAATGTCATTTTGATGCCGAGTTTCTCGAGACGGATGCCCAGCAGCTCTTTCATCAGGCGGCCAAATTCGATTTCTCCCAAACGCAAGTGCCCGTGGTCATCGCGCACCACTTTGCCAAAACGTTCGAGCTGGCCGGCGGGCAGCGCGGCCACGAGACCTTTTTCGCCGAGCGATTCAATCAAGCCCTCCGCCAAAACAACGAGGCCGTAGCGCGAACCTTCCGCCGTGCGCTTGATGATTGAGCCAATGATGATGTCGCACACTTCATCCACCGTGACGGGCCGGCCGCGAAATTCTTCCGAAATGACCGAGAGCGTCGCCGCCGAAGCCTTGCCGATGCCGAGCGCGAGATGCCCCGCCGCGCGGCCCATGCTGATGATGATATACCAGCGCGACGTCGTGCGCGCGTCTTCCATCAAATTCCGCACGATCTGCACGCCATAGTGGCGCGCGGTCTCGTAACCGAACGTCGGCGCGGTGCCGGGCAGCGGCAGATCGTTGTCAATCGTTTTGGGCACGTGCGCGACCTTGATTTTCCCGCCGCTGCGTTTCGCCACATGGCTCGCGGAAAACGCCGTGTCATCGCCGCCGATGCTGACGAGCGCCGTGATGCCAAGCTTGTCAAACACGGTGAAAATATTTTTCATCTGCTCCTCGGACTTGGTCGGATTCGTCCGCGCCGTGCCGAGAATCGAGCCGCCTTTGAGATGAATGTCTTTCACGTCGCGGATGGACAACGGCTTGATTTGAGTCGTGTCGCCCGCCGCGATGTGCTTGAAGCCGTCGCGGAAGCCGATGACTTCGTAACCCTGATTGATGCCCTCGATTGTGGCCGCCGCGATCACGCCATTGAGCCCGGGTGCCGGACCGCCACCGACTAAAATTCCAAGTCTGCCTTTAATGCTCATGTGCTTTGATGGTTGAGTTGCTCGCCGTAAGAATCGCTATCCTGCCACCCAGGTAAAAAAATTCAATTCCATTCTTGCCGCAATCCGACCACACTTTGCCCGCACAATGAACCGAGCGATTTTTCTGGACCGCGATGGGACGCTGATCGCGGAAAAAAATTACCTGCACCGGCCCGAACACGTTGAAATTTTCCCCGGCGCGGGCGCGGCGTTGAAAAAATTATCTTACGCGGGCTTCAAACTGTTCGTCGTCACGAACCAGTCCGGCATCGGCCGCGGCTATTTTACGCTGGCCGACGCCGAACGCGTGAACGAATACGTGAGCCGCGAACTCGCGCGCGACGGCGTGCGCTTCGAAAAAACCTACATCGCGCCCGAAGCGCCCGACCAGCCGAGCCGCGGCCGCAAGCCCTCGCCGCAGTTTTTGTTCGACGCGCGCGATGAATTTGATTTGGACCTCGCGGAAAGTTTTTTTGTCGGCGACAAATTGATTGATCTCGAATGCGGCTGGAACGCCGGCGTGAAAAAAAGCATTCTCGTCCGCACCGGCTACGGCGCAGAGCTTGAAAAAGAATCGCCGGGGACAATTTCAAACGCCCTGGTCGTGGATGGTTTGCCCGAAGTGGCGGAGTGGATCTTGAATCGCAAATGAATCCGCCAATTTCACGAATTTGGGCCAATCGCTTTGAAAAAAATTTGCAAAAACCAGCGTAATTTGCGGATAAAAATTTATGTGCGGCATCATCGGCTACGTCGGGAAAAAAGCGGCCTCGCCCATCATCCTCGAAGGATTGCGGCGGCTGGAATATCGCGGCTACGACAGCGCAGGCATCGTCGTGATGCGGGACGCGGTGCTGGCCGCGCAAAAAAAACTCGGCAAGATTGACGAGGGCCTCGCGCCGCTGCTGAAATTAAAACCGCTGGCGGGAAATCTCGGCATCGGCCACACGCGCTGGGCCACGCATGGAATTCCGTCGGATAGAAATTGCCATCCGCATTTTGACCAAAGCGGAAAAATCGCGGTCGTCCACAACGGCGTCATTGAAAACTACGACGCGCTCAAACAAAAATTAATTCGCGCCGGACACACATTTAAATCCGACACGGATACGGAAGTTCTGGCGCACTTGATTGGCGATTATTATCAGAAGCGCCAAATCGGAAATCGGAAATCGGAAATCGGAAATGAATTGACGCAGGCCGTCTGCGACGCGCTGCGCGAAGTCATCGGCACCTACGGCCTCGCGGTGATTTGCGCCGACAATCCAGACTTGATCGTCGGCGCGCGGCGCGGTTCGCCGCTGATCATCGGCATCGGCAAGGACGAAAATTTTCTCGCGAGCGACGCCAACGCGATCGTCGCCCACACCCGAAAAGTGGTTTACCTGAACGATTACGATGTCGCCACGATCACGCCCGAACGCTTCGACGTTTTGAATCTCGGTGCGGACACGGCAAAGGTGCAGATCAGCAACCTTGAGTTCAGCCAGGAAGACGCAGCGCGCGGCAAACACGCGCACTTCATGCTCAAGGAAATTTTCGAGCAGCCGCAAACGGTCCTGAACGCCCTGCGTGGGCGCATTGATTTTGAAGGCGCGACGGCGAAATTCGGCGGCTTGAACATGACGGCCGCCGAACTGCGCGGCATTGACCGCATCGTCATCGCGGCGAGCGGCACGAGCTGGCACGCGGCGCTCGTCGGCGAATATTTGATCGAGGAATTCGCGCAGATTCCCGTCGAGGTCGAGTTCGCGCACGAGTTTTGTTACCGCAATTGTCCGCTCGAAAAAAACACCGTGCTGCTCGTGCTCTCGCAGTCCGGGGAAACGGCGGACACGCTCGCGGCGTTGCGCGAGGCCAAGCGGCGCGGGCATCGCGCGCTGGCCATCGTCAACGTCGTCGGCAGCACCATCGCGCGCGAATCCGACGGCGGCATCTACATGCACGCCGGGCCGGAGATCGGCGTCGCCTCGACGAAAGCCTTCGTCTCCACGCTCACGGTTTTGGCGCTGCTCGCGATCCATCTGGGACGGATGCGCAATCTGCCGGCGAAGCGCGCGCTGGAATTTTTGCACGCGCTCGAAGCGCTGCCGAAACAGATTGAAACGATTCTCGCGCAGAACAGTTCGCTGAAAAAAATCGCGAAAAAATATGCCAAGGCCGAAGATTTCTTTTTTCTCGGCCGCGGCTACACGTTTCCGATCGCGCTCGAAGGTGCGCTAAAACTAAAAGAAATTTCCTACATCCACGCCGAGGGTTATTCGGCGGCGGAAATGAAGCACGGGCCGATCGCCTTGATTGACGCCAAAACGCCGACGGTTTTTCTGGTGCCGCAGGATGCGATGTATGACAAGACGATGGCGAACCTCGCCATGATCCGCGCGCGCCAAGGCCCGATCATCGCGCTCGCGACCGAAGGCGACACGCAGATCAAAAAAGTGGCGGACGACGTGATTTATCTGCCGAAAACCTTGGAGCCGCTGTATCCGATTCTGGCGAGCGTGCCGCTGCAACTCTTCGCGTATCACATCGCCGTCGCGCGCGGCTGCGATGTTGACAAGCCAAGAAATTTGGCCAAAAGCGTCACGGTGGAATAGCGCCGGTGTGGCCGGCAAGCTTCATGGTGGCGATGCGGCGTTGATATTCCGCATCGCTGACTTCGCGCGGAATCGCGTGACAGGTTTTTTCGAAGCCGGGAAAATTCCAGAGGTTCGGAAATTCACGGCACTGCTGCGGCTTCACCGGTTGCACCGCGCAATTTTCGCCTTCGAGAAAAATACACGCGCCGTCCGCCTGTTCTTTGAGCGCAAGCCCTTGACGGTCGGCCCGCAGGCGCGTGAACTGTTGGATAAATTCATGCTCGCAAAGATTTTTGAACGCCGCGAGCCGCGTGATTTCCGCGCCGGACACGCGCACCTGTCCCGGCCAGCGGCAGCACGCCGTGCACCGTTGACATTCAAAAAAAATCGGCATGAGCGGGGCGAATTGCGGTTAAACTTTTTTCAAGCCGCGCTGCCACAATTCAAAATGATACAGCGCCACGACGACGAGGCTGTGGCCGATTTTTTCATCCGCCACCAGCTGCGGAATTTCCCCGACGGGCACCAAGCGCGTGATCAAATCTTCGCCGCTGTCGAATTCGACTTCGTGCTGCCGCCGGCAATTTTCGATCAGCACCGTGTAAGTCTTGTTGCTTAAAATCGCCGGGTTCGAGTGGATGGTGCCGAGCAGGCGTGCATTTTCGCCAACGAATCCAGTCTCTTCGCGCAACTCGCGCACGGCGGTCGCCACGGGATCAGTTTCGTGTTTGTCCATCATGCCGCCGGGCACTTCCAGTTCGATGGTATTCGACCCGTGGCGATATTGCTCGACCATCACGAGTTTTTGATCCGGCGTGACGGCGATGACGTTCACCCAGTCCACGCTGTCGAGCACGTAAAAATCATGTTCCTTGCCGGTGCGCGGCGAGAGCTTGAAATCGGAACGCATTTTAAAAATGCGGAAATCGCCGACGGGCACGGAGCGGGAAGTTTTCCAAGGCTTGATCATACAAATTTCGAATTGCGAATTGTGAATGACGAATAGCCGCGTCCGCAGCGAATGGCAAACTCAATCCGCCATTAGAAATTCGCAATTCGTCATTTCCCCTGCGCCGCCCAGCCTTGCTTCATGAGGGTGAGCAAGTGTTTCAGCGCTTCTTCGTAAGGCCGATTTTTTTCGGCGGCGAGTTGCCGGGCGCGCTTGTCGAGTTGCGCGGCCATCTCGGTGGATTTTTCCGCCGGACAACCGAGCGCGACGAGGATCTGGGCGAGCTGGGGAATTTCCATGAACTATTCCGACAGAATTAACAAAATTTTACAGAATTAAAACCGGCCTTTTTAATTCAGTTCATTTTGTTAATTCCGTCTGAAAATACTATTGCACAGAATCGGCCGGAACGATTTTTACGCCGATCAACGTTTGCTTCGTCACGGGACGGTCGCCGGGGCGGGTGGGCGTGGTGGCGATTTTTTCCAGCACGTCGTCGCCCTTGATGAGCTTGCCGAACGCGGTGTATTGCTTGTCCAAAAAGCGCGGGTCGCCGTGGCAGATGAAAAATTGCGAGCCGGCGGAATCGGGACTTTGCGAACGCGCCATCGAGAGCACGCCGCGCGTATGGGCCTTGTCATTGAACTCGGCCTTGATCTGGTGGCCCGGGCCGCCGGTGCCCCATTGCGATTCCTTGCTCGCATCCTTTGTGAGCGGATCGCCGCCCTGGATCATGAAACCTTTGATGACGCGGTGAAAACAGGTGCCGTCGTAAAAACCTTTCTTCGCGAGGTCGGTGAAATTTTTGACGTGGCCCGGCGCGACGTCCGGCCAGAATTCGAGGACCATTTCGCCGGCGCTGGTGGTAAGGATGGCAACTTCGCTCATAAAATTTTTAGGGGTAAATTATTTGCTGCTGTCCGCGACCACGATGGTCGCGGATTTGATGTAATCGAGGTTCGGAAAATCTTTTTTCAGGTAGGCATTGCCTTCCATTTGCACGCGGCCCTGCTCTGGTCCGCGGCCGCCGGGCGCACCTTCGCCGTATTCGCTGTTGATCTTATCCACGACGTCCATGCCTTGAATCACCTTGCCGAACGGAGAAAAACCCATGCCGTCCAGATTCGAATTGTCGGCGAAGTTGATGAACAACTGCGTGGTGCGCGTGCCCGGCCCGGCGGTGGCAAAAGAAATGGTGCCGCGCGTGTTGCTGCCTTTCACCGGGTCATCGGTAATGTTCGCGTCACGCCATTTCGCGGCAACGTCCGGGTCGCCGTGAATGCCGAACTGGCACATGAAACCAGGAATCACGCGAAAAAAAGCGATGTCCTTGAAATAGCCGGATTGCACCAAATTGTAAAAACGATCCGCGCCATTGGGCGAAAGCGCACGGGTCACTTCGATGGTGAACTTGCCTTTGGTGGTGTCGAACACCGCCTTGAAAGTCTCCGGTGCCTTCGCGGTGAGTTTGGCCGGATCGGCAAAGCCGGACGCGGCGGCGGGTTTTTCGGCCGGCTTGGCGTCATCGGCCTGCACGGTGGCGGCGGCCAGCAGGCCGAGCGCGCAAATAAAAATTTTGGTTTTCATGGGAGCGAAAATTTTCCAGACCGGCGGCCAAAAGTCACGCGTAGAATTTTTTCATCGGCGCGGCGGCAGGCGCGGATCATTCTGCAAGGCATCGGAAATAAGGCTGCCGTGCGGCCGCCGCACCGCGCGCAGCCAAAGAAAAATGATCAGCGCGCCGGCGGCGGCGAACAAACTCAAGCCTAGATAGGCCAAAGTTTTTCCGCGATGATCCGCCGCATCCGTCCCGGTGGCGGGCGCGGCATTGGTCGGAGAACTTAATGCGATCGGAGAATAATTGGTGGCCACCGGAATCGTTTTCACCTCCGGCGCTTTCCAAACCGGCGCGGGCAAAGCTGCCGGCGGTGGCGGTGGATTGCTCGGCACTGCAAGCGGTGTGGCCGCCGCCAGAACATTGGTCGGCGCGACCGGCGGGATGATGGCCGCATTCGTAAGCACCGGCGCGGTTATCTTCGGCAAGTCATTAACGTTGGTGGCCACATTGGTGCCGACGATGAAGAGCGAAGGCACGACGACGACCGGCGGCGGAACCACGACGGGCGGCGGATTGGTTGGAATCATTTTTACCGGTGGCGGCAGCGGGAATGGCGGCACATTCAACGCGCCCGGGGGGAAATTCACGGTGCAGCCGGTGAACTGGCCGTGCTGCGTCCGCACCAGCAGCACAAACGGTTGGTGCGCTTTTTTCCGCTCGGCCTGCGCGTCGCTAAAAGTTTGGTTGATGCCGCTGTTGTAGGGCGTCCAATCGACCTGGCCGTCGCCATCGCAAAAAATCACGATGGTCAAGTGTGCCGAATGGCGGATCACTTGGTTGAGCTGCGGTTGCAACGCGGACCACGTGGTGACGCCCGTGTAACTTTGTTTGTGAACAAAGGCGACCACATTGGAGGCGATCGTGGCGGAGACTTCCGGCTCCCAGTCCAGCAGCGGAAATTTTCCCGTGTGCAAGTTCTTGTCGAAGGTCCACACGCCGATGCTGTCGCCCTCGTGCAATTGCCCGCCGAACGCCGTGGTCAGCAGGTCTTTGATTTCCGTCTCCACCCCGGGCAGCCGTTTCTTCATCGCGAAGGACGTGTCGAATATCAGCAGCCAGCGGCCTGGCGGGGGCGGTTCGGCGGCCGGCGAGCGGGAAAATAAAAACAACGGCAGCAGGGCCGCGAGGAGACAGCGGCGGATGGCAAAAAAATTGGACGGCATGAATTTCATTTTGATCTCAACGCGAGCGGGAAAAACGGTTCCGCTCGGCTCGGTTGTGATTCTTCAGGTTTTCCCGCAAGTTCGCCAGCGCATTATCAATCATGCGGATGAAATTCGCGCAGCTCGCCACCGAGCCGCCGAAGCCGGTCACCATGTCGCGCTCGGCGAAATCATCCGTGACGACCAGCACTTCGCCGTAAGCTTGAAAACGGTGCGCGGCGCGTTCGATCAAATCATCCGCCGTCTGGCCGGCGCGCGAAAAAATAATTTCCACCGCGCCGCTCGACTCATTTTTAGGCTTGGCATAACGCGCCAGGTTGCCGTCAAAAAAAATCGTGATGGGCGTGCCGCAGGCGTCCTGATAATGCGTGAGCATTTCCGCCAGCGCCGTGCGCGCCGCCTCGGAATGCCGCGCCGCGCCCTCGGCCAACTCCGGCCAGTTGTGCAGCAAACTGTAGCCGTCAACGAGAATTCGCACCAACGCCATGGGCGAAGCATAATCGTTCAAGTCCAAACTCCAAAGTCCAAAGTCGGCGCGGGCGGCGGCTTTGGGCCTTCGACTTTGCTCGGTGTTCTGGCTTGAAACTTGAAACTTGAAACTTGAAACTAGCAGTGTGTCCGTCGCCGCCATCATTTCGGAAAAGTCCACGCGCCGCATTCTCGTGCTCGCACTCGCCGTGTTCGCGCTCGACCAATTGACCAAGCGCATCGTGCTGCGCTCCATTCCTGCGGGCGATGAGCGCGTCGTCATACCCGGATTTTTTGACCTCGTGCATCGCGACAACACCGGCGCGGCGTGGAGTTTGTTCACGGGCAACAACGCCGTGCTCGCCATCATCGCGCTCGTCGCGCTCGTGGCGCTGTTTTTTGCGCGCAAACATTTCAACGCGCACACGCTCTTCGGCCAGATCGCCTTCGGCCTCGTCTTCGGCGGCATCAGCGGCAACCTCACGGACCGTTTGCTGCCCGGCCGCCATGCGGTCGTGGATTTCCTGTATTTTTATCTGCCCCAACGCGGCGGCGGCGAACTGGGCTTTCCCGCCTTCAACGTCGCCGACTCCGCCATCTGCACCGGCGTCGCGCTGATTTTCCTCATCACTTGGAAAAACGAAAGCGAGCGCAAGCCGGAAGAAGCCACCGCCGGCAAATGAATTTGGCTTTTCGCAGTTAAATTTTAATGTCCTCGCGCACCGAACAGTTGACCGTCGAAAAATCTTTGCCGTCCGCGCGGCTGGACAAATTCCTTGGCGATAAATTTCCCGCGGTCACGCGCGGCACGTTGCAACGCCTCATCGAGGAGGGCCACATCCGCGTGAACGGCAAGGCGGTCAAAGCCACGCATCATCCGCACGCGGGCGAGACGATTGAAGTTCATTGGCCGGAGGCGAAACCGGCCGAGGCGCAGCCGGAAAAAATTGCGCTCGATATTCTGTTTGAAGACAAGTCGCTGCTCGTCGTGAACAAAGCCGCCGGCATCGTCGTGCATCCCGCCGCCGGCCATGAGGAGCACACGCTCGTCAATGCGCTGCTGCATCATTGCGAAGGTTCATTGAGCGGCATCGGCGGCGTGGCGCGGCCGGGCATCGTGCACCGGCTCGACAAGGAAACGAGCGGCTGCCTCGTCGTCGCGAAGGATGATGAAACGCACGTGGCGCTCGCGGAACAATTCGCCGAACGCGAGGTGAAGAAGATTTATCACGCGCTCGTCTGCGGCGAGCCGGGCCGCGCCACGGGCGAAATCCACGCCGCCATCGCGCGCCATCCGACGCATCGCAAGCGCATGGCCGTGCGCGATGACAGCGAGGGCCGCGCCGCGCACACAAGTTACAAGATTCTCGAACGGCTTTATGCCACGACGCTGATGGAGGCGCAGATCCACACCGGCCGCACGCATCAGATCCGCGTGCATTTCCAGTTCATCGGTCATCCGCTCGTGGGCGATGCCACTTACGGCGCGAAACAGAATGCGCGGGTGAAGGAATTGACCAACTACGCCGCGCCGCGCGTGATGCTGCACGCGAAACATCTTTCCTTCGTTCATCCGCGAACTAAGAAACCGATGGATTTCGCAGCCCCGTTGCCGGCGGATTTCCAGGCGGCGTTGAAGCGGCTGCGGGTGAAGGACTGAGCGGGAGATTGGATTCCGCCGCCTTGGGTTCGTATTTGCCAACGAAGCCGAAGAGGATGTTAGAAATCCATACATACGCGCCTAAAATGTGGTCAATGTTCGGCGTCTCCACAATTGCCCCGGCACCCAGCGTGAAGAACAAGCCCAGTCCGCCCCAGAGGATGTAGCACAGGCGGCGGTGGAACGGTGTCGGCACCTTGAAAAGCCATTGCGCGATGAACAGCGCCGCGATCTGAAACTCCAGCAACCACAATAACGGCGAGCCGGTCTGGCCCATGTGGTCCGGTGCGGCCCCGAAGATTTGATCGTTGGAATCCAGCCGCGCGAGCACGCCGTGGAAGACGTAGCCGCCGAAAACCACCATCGAAACCAGGAGGTTCAACGTGCAAAGATTCTTGATCGTTCGTAACATGCCGGTGTTAAAGCTAATCAGATACCAACTTGCCCGTCTAATTGAATTACCCTGACCCACAGCCTGCAAAATCAGTTGAATTCTGTTCGCCCTGCGCGGTTCAGTCCTAAAATTCCGTCGGGGAGCGCGGGCGAGGCCTGTTTAAGTTGGCGGCGGTGACATCTGGGTCCAGTAAATTAGCCTGAATTTGCATAAACTTAAAGCATCAGTTACAGGCGTGGCGCTTTAAGTCTGGCCACTTAGGGTTTAATTCCGCGCGTTTGCCGTCAGCTTCTGGCCGCTTAAAATCTGCTTGAACGTCCGCCCCGGCGGGGTAAAGATTGCGGGCGTCAAGCCACAATCACCTCCGCCGCAACTGGGCGGACTTCGGCGCGGGGTGAAAGGAAACAACCGTCTGCCTTGGAGGAAATAAAACAAATGGCAAACAACCCCGCAGAAATCCAACAACGCATCACCAACATCACCAACGCCTGGACCGCGCTCGCGCCGGCGGCGACCTTCGCCGGGATGACGCTGGCGCAATACACGGCGGCGGTGAAGCCGTCGTTGGACGCCCGCACGACCATCACCGGCCTGGAGGAGCAGATAGCGCAGGCCATCATCACCCGCGACAAGGTGGACGTGAAAAGCGAGGCCACCAACCAGCAGGTCGTGAAGGCCGTGGTGGGCGACGTGAATTACGGCGACGACAGCGCGCTGTATGAGAAGATGGGTTACGTGCGCAAGAGCCAGCGCAAGACCGGCCTCTCGCGCAAAAAGAAAAACGCCGCCGGGAAAACGCCGGCGAAGTGACGGAAGCAAAACCCTTCCCGTCCCAAACACGAGGGCCGCCATGAAGGCGGCCCTTTTATAATTGAAGGAGAAGCAGCGCGGGCTATTTTTCAGTTTCCGGGTCGACGTCGGGAAAATAAATTTCCAAACATTTCGGACAATAGCCGTGGGAGAAGCGCACGTCGGTATGCTTGGAGATGTAGGCTTCGACCTGCTGCCAGTAACCTTGATCATTGCGAATCTGTTTGCAGGCGCAGCAGATGGGCAACATGCCGGCGAGGGTGCGGATCTTGGCGGCGGCCTCGGCATAATCGGCGGAGACGCGGCGCAGTTCCAGATTGTTCATGACCAACCGGGCCAACGCCGCGAGACTGCCTTTCTGGTCGGCGGTCAGTTTGTGCGGTTGCGAGTCGATGACGCAGAGTGAACCCAAGGCTTCCCCCGCGGACGTCACCAGTGGGGCTCCGGCATAGAATCGGATATGGGGATCACCAAGAACCAGCGCACTGTCCGAAAAGCGGGCGTCGCGGGTGGCGTCTTCGACCTCCAAGATGCTGGTTTGATGGATGGTGTAAGCACAAAACGCCTGCTCGCGCGGAGTCTGTTCGGCGGCCAAGCCAATCTTCGACTTGAACCATTGCCGTTCCGCGTCAACGAACGACACGAGGGCAATGGGCACCCCGCAAATGGCCGCCGCGATCCGCGTGATGTCGTCATAGGCCAGCTCCGCCGTGGTGTCGAGGATGCGATACCGTCGCAAGGCTTCAAGCCGGCTGGCTTCGTTGGCGGGAAGTGGTGCTTTCAAGAGGTAATCTATCGGTGAAGATGCCACTGACTTGAGGTGCTTTGGAAGGCAGGCGTTTTTGGAAACGGCTCATGCCGCCCGCGCGTGCAACTTATTGCGGAAGTTTAAGGTGTTTCGTTTCATCGTTGCACACTAAACCCGGAGGGGCGCCGCGTCTAAATCATTTATGAGTGACGGAGACGCGGGCGCTTAAAGTTTGCCCTTGGTGCTCGGCAGTTGGCCGGCGATGCGCGGGTCGTGCTGGCGCGCGGCATCGACGGCGCGCGCAAACGCCTTGAACAAGCCTTCGACGATGTGATGCGGCTCGTCGCCGTAGAGCAGTTCCAAGTGCAAGTTGCAGCGTGCTTCGTTGGTGAAGCCTTGAAAGAATTCACGCGCGAGGCCGAAGCGGAAGGCGCTTGATGCGTCTTGCTGCTTCTCCGCGTCGGATATTTTCTTCTGCGAAAATTTGTCGAGTCCGCGCCAGACGAGATGCGGGCGGCCGCTGAAATCCACGACGCAGCGGGCGAGGCATTCGTCCATCGGCACATACGCCTCGCCGGTGAAGGGATTGCGCGGGTCAAAGCCGTGGCCGTAACGGCGGATGCCGCGTTTGTCGCCGAGCGCTTCGGCAAAGGCCTGGCCGAGCGCGATGCCGCAATCTTCCACGGTGTGATGCGCGTCCACGGCGAGGTCGCCGTCGCAGTGCAGTTCGAGGTCCACGGTCGCGTGCTTGGCGAAGAGCGTGAGCATGTGGTCGAAGAAGGCGATGCCGGTGGCGATTTTCGCTTTGCCCTTGCCATCGAGGTTGAGGCGGAGGGAAATTTTGGTTTCAAACGTGTGGCGTTTGATGGCGGACAGGCGCGGTTTCATGCGCGGGAGATTAAATCAAAGCGACGGGGAAAGCGCAATTGCGCGGTCAATAAAGCGGCTTCATCAAGGGATTGAAGTCTTCGCCAAGCTTGCCCTTGAGCCGGTTGATCTGGACTTGAATGGCGTCCGGCGTGCGGGAAACTTTTTGCGCGGTCGCAAACCACTCGGCCGCGCGCGGCAAGTTGCCGGCGTCTTCCTCGAGCTTGGCCAGATGGGTGGCGATCTGCTCCATGATGAAGGGGTTTTCCTGCTTTTCCGCGGGACTTAGATTATTCCAGCGGCGCGCGGCTTCTTCCCAGACATTGCGGGCGCGATCCTTGTCGTGGTAACTTTCATCGTAAAGCCGGCCCAGTTCAAAAAGGATGTCGTAGCTGCCGGGGCAATTGCGGAGGCCTTCGTGCAAGACGGCGTCGGCTTCCGCGACTTTGTGCATGCGCTCGCGCAACCAAAAGGCCGTGACCGTGTAAGTCTGGACATTGTCCGGATCAAGGTCGGCGGATAGTTTCAGCCACGGCAAAATTTCGCGGACCTGGTCGCTCTTGCCCAGTTCATCGGTGGGACCGCCTTCATCGAGATGGGAATGATGGTCGGGATAGAAATGACGGCTGAAAGCGTCGATCCAATTGCGCTTGGGGCCGAGAAATCCTGCTTCATCGCCCTTGTTCTTGCTGTTGACGGCTCCAGTGTCCTCGGCCATGTGCGCGGTCTTGAAGGCGGCATTGTCATCGAACATCGTTGGGTAATAACCGCTGTGATAATAGGCATCGGCCTTGACGTAAAATTCATTGGCAAACAGCCGGCGGCTGTCGCCGAGCACGACGTTTAGAATATCGCCTTTTGCCCGGCTTAAGGGCATGGCTTGAAACTGCGGCTGTAATTTCGCGGCCAGCCCGAAACAAAAAATAAAAAGCATCAGGCCGACCAGAAAATATGTGCGCGATGAGACCATTTCAGTTCACGGCTTTGCGCCGGAACACCAGACAGGCACCGGTGAGAAAAACCGTCATGTAAGCTAGCGCATACAGCAGCGCGAGGCAAAAATACGTCCACGGAATCAACGGCCAGTTGTGGATGACGAGGTCGCGCACGTCGAAGAGTTCAAGGTGCGGAATGGCAAAATAAAGCGAATAAACAATCGTGCGGACCGGCTCCTTCAAAGTGAGCGCAATCTGGTCGAGATGGCGGCCGACGAATAAAATCCCGCCGACCACGACGAAACAAATGGTGGAGTTAGACGACGGCGCGGCGAACACCAGCGAGCCAAGCAGGGAGAGCGCGACGACGATTCCCAGCATGAACCAGTGCAGCATGACGGCTTGAAAATATTGCAGCAGCGGCCATTCGTGTTCGCGCGTGGCGGAAAGCGCGCCGAAGAAAATATAAAAGCAGAGCAGCGCCACGCCGCAGGCCAGCCAGCAGCCAAGAAATTTTCCGACGATCAATTCCAGCCGCGTCAGCGGTTTGGCCAGCAGCGGCAGCAACGTGCGATTCTCGCGTTCAGCCGGAATCTGCCGCGCCGGCGTCGTGATGGCGATGATGAGCGAGGAAACCCAGACCAGCAACAGGCAGATTTCCTTGAGATACCGCGCGATCTTGGCGTCGTTGAAAATATTCACGGAGGCCATGACCAGACAGATCAGGATGGTCACGATGAACAGAACGTAAAAATCCTTCCGCCGATAAAGTTCTTTGATGACAACGCCGGCGACGGCAAAAATATTTCTCATGGCGAGGTGGGCGTGGGAAACCCGATGATTTCGAGAAAGGCTTTTTCCAGGTTCGCGTGTGAGCCGGTGATTTCGCTGACGCGGCCGATGGCCTTGAGCTGGCCTTGATGAATGATCGCCACGCGGTCGCACACCGTCTCGACTTCGCCGAGTTCGTGCGACGAAAAGAAAACCGTTTTGCCTTCGTTCTTCAAACGCTGGATGATTTCGCGGACTTTCATGCGGCCGAGCGGATCGAGGCCGCTCGTGGGTTCGTCCAAAATAAGCAGGTCGGGATTGTTGATGAGCGCCTGCGCGAGGCCGACGCGTTGCTGCATGCCTTTCGAGTAAGATTTGATAAGCCGTTTGCGCGCGTGTTCGAGTTCAACGAGCTTCAGCAATTCGTCAATGCGCCGATCCGCCTCGGCGCGCGCGAGTCCAAAAATTTTTGCGTAGAAACGAAGCAGTTCTTCGGCAGTGAGAAATTTATAATAATACGTCAGCTCGGGCAGATAACCGATGCGCTGGCGGGCGATGGGCTGACGCACATCAATGCCAAACAAGCTGGCCGCGCCGCTGGTCGGCGGCACGAAACCGAGCAGAACGTTCATCGTGGTGGTCTTGCCCGCGCCGTTGGGCCCGAGAAAGCCGAAAACTTCGCCGGCGCGAACCTCAAGATCGAGGCCGTGCAGGGCGATTTTTGGAACTCCGCGCAATTCGCGGCTGGAAAATTCGACGCGCAACTTTTCCGTCTGCAAAATGGCACTCATGTCTGGTTAAAACCGCTGCGTCACGGGCAATAGTTAAATTAATTTGCCCACCTAGTCAATCGCCCCGGTTTTCAAATACTTTAATGAAAAAGACGCCCAGACCGCTGCTTTGCCGAATTACCGGCCGCCTATTGCTGAACATGCGGCGGATTCACCGTCGTGCCCAGCGAGCAAGTGGGCAGATTGCCAACGATTGGATCGCTATAAATGCCATTGGCTGGACAGGGTGGAATGCTGCCGGCTGAATTCAGCTTGATGTAAGGCGTCAAGTCAGACGGAAAACTGATGCTGGCACCTGTCGTTTTATTTTTTTCCAAGGCGAACTGGGTGGCGGCCGCATCAATCAAGCGAAGATTATTGACACAGGCATTGGCTTGGGAACTGGCCCGGGCTCGCACAAAGTTGGGGATTGCGATGGCCGCCAGCAGCCCAATGATGGCCACGACAATCATGATCTCCACAAGTGTGAACCCGCCCGCCCCATTTTTTCCGGTGGGTTTCATAGGTTTTATTTTGACGCGATGTGAACACCCAACCAGCGGATTAATATAATTTCAGTAGTCGTTCACAAATTGCTGGTTGGAACCGCTGTGAATTAACAAGCACCATCAATGCCATAAAAAATTCAGGCCGCACGGACCTCCATAAAATTAAAAAGCCCAAGGCGTGATGCCTTGGGCTTGCGAGACTAAGCGATGCTTACGGGAGAACGTGGGCCGGAGTCGCAGTGCTGAGCGAGCAGCTTTCCTGCGGCGTCGCACCCAAGGTGCCGACCGAGTAGGCGCCGTTCGCCGGGCAGGGCGGAATGCTGCCAGCCGAGTTCAACTTGATGTAGGGCGTCAAGTCAGACGGAAAACTGAAGGAGTAACCGGTGGACTTGTGCTGTTCGAGCGCGAACTGGTTGGCGGCCGCATCAATCTGGCGAAGGTTGTTGATGCAGGCATTGGCTTGGGACTGGGCACGAGCTTTCACGAAGTTCGGAATCGCAATCGCCGCCAACAGGCCGATGATGGCCACGACGATCATGATTTCTACCAGCGTGAAACCCGCTTTGCGGATGTTCTTGTTTGCTTTCATTTTATGTCTTTCTTTCGATTACGCGGCGGAACAGCGCTGCAGGCGGGTTATATGATTACGATTCGTTCACTTGATTGCCTGCAGCAACCGCGACAATAATCTATTTAGCACCCCTAATGCCAAAGTCCAGCGCAATTCAATCTCGCAAAATCTCACCCGTAAAAATGGTCAAAAAACCTGATTAATGGGGAAAAGACGCCATCCAGCCGCTCAAGTTTGACGAACACGCTTAATGAGTGGACGTAAAATGGACATTGTCCTTCCGGTTTATCCAAAAAACAGGACACTTTCAAAGTTGTGACCTTAATTATTATATCGTCAGTAAAACGCGAGACTTTAATTGTCACCAAAAGTAACAGGGAAAAATTTTCTGGTGATGAAGTTAATTCGGCAAAATTTTCCTTCTTCAAAAGGCATTTCCCATCCGAGCGCGAAGAGCGAATCTGTTCGTCTTAAATTATATTCGCTTGCGGCGCGCCGTTTTTGCATATTCTCCGCGATGAAATCCATGACGGGCTACGGCCGCGGCGAATGCGCGCAGGACGGCCTCAAGATCACGGTCGAAGTGAGTTCGGTGAATCGCAAACAGGCCGAAGTGTCGGTCACGCTGCCGCGCGAGTTGGAACTGCTCGAAGCACAGATCCGCGACGCCATCAACCGCCAAGTGGCGCGCGGCCGCGTCAACGCGCGCGTCACGCTGCACACTGCCGAAAACAAACTTTCCGCCCGCAAACACATCAACGAACAGCTCGCCAAAGCCTACGCCGCCGAATTGGCGCGGCTGGCCAAGCAGTTAAAACTCGCCGGCGAAGTGACGCTGGACCAGGTGCTGCGCGCACCGGGAGTTTTTCAGACGGATGAAGAACTGGCGGGCACGGAAGATTTGTGGCCGGCGGTGCAAAAGGCGTTGAACCAGTCGCTCGCCGCGCTCGTCAAAATGCGCGAGCGCGAAGGCGCGCATCTCGCCAAGGATTTGACCGCGCGCATTGGCGTGATGCGGACGGCGGTGGAAAAAGTGCAGCAGCAGGCGCCAACCACGGCGGCGAATTACCGCCAGAATTTATTGGAACGCATCAAGAGCGCGGGCCTCGAAGCCATCGCGCCGGACGACGAACGGTTGTTGAAGGAAATTGTTTTGTTTGCCGACCGCTCGGACATCTCCGAGGAACTGACGCGATTGCAAAGTCATTTTCAGCAATATGAAGATTGCCGCAAATCCAAGGAGCCGGTCGGCCGCACGCTGGATTTTCTCGCGCAGGAAATGAACCGCGAGATCAACACCATCGGTTCAAAAGCCAATGATGCCGTGATCTCGCGCGAAATCGTGACGCTCAAGGCGGAACTGGAAAAATTTCGCGAACAGGCCCAAAACGTGGAATGAAAAATCCCAGTCCTGAATCCAAAAGCCCGAATCCGGCGCCGTTGCTGATCTTGATTTCCGCGCCGTCGGGCGGCGGCAAGACGACGTTGTGCGACATGCTGCTGGCGGCCTGTCCGAACATGACGCGCGCCGTGACCTGCACGACACGCGAGCCGCGGCCGGGTGAAAAAGACGGCGTGGATTATTATTTTTTGGAGGCGGGAAATTTTTTGAAACGGTTGCAGGCCGGAAATTTTCTGGAGAACGCCACCGTTTATGGCAACAGCTACGGGCTGTTGAAATCCGAACTGCTCGGCAAATTGCGCGAAGGCAAGGATGTTTTGCTGAACGTCGATGTGCAGGGCGCGGCGACGATTCGCGAGCGCGCCGAGGACGAGTCGGAATTGAAACGCGCGCTGGTCACGGTTTTTTTGACGCCGCCGTCCATCGAGGTTTTGGAGGAACGACTGAAAAAACGCGGTGCCGACGCCCCGGCGGTGATCCAAAAGCGGCTGGGCGTGGCGCGGCAGGAAATCGCGCAGTGGAAAAATTTTAATTATCTGCTGATCAGCACAAGCAAGCCGGAGGATTTGCGCCGGATGCTGGCGATCGTGGAAACGGAAAAAATGCGCGTCGCGCGGTCGCAGGCGCCGGAATTTTGAAGTAGAATCCAAACATGAGCGCAAAAATAATTGTTCTCGGCGTCACCGGCTCCATCGCGGCGCACAAGGCGGCGGACCTGGCGAGTTTGCTCACCAAAAAAAAATATGATGTGCGCGTGGTGATGACCGCCGACGCGCAGCGTTTCATCACGCCGCTGCCGTTCAAGACGCTCACGCGCAATCCGGTCGTGACGGATCTTTACGATGAGGATGAGGGTTGGAAGCCGACGCACATTGAGCTCGCGGACGCGGCGGATTTGCTGTTGATCGCACCGGCGACGGCGAACGTGATCGCGAAACTCGCGCACGGTTTGGCAGACGATGCGTTGAGCTGCATCGCGCTGGCGTTGAATCCTAACGCGAAAATCTTGATCGCGCCGGCGATGAACGGAAAAATGTGGCTGCACGCGGCGACGCAGGAAAATGTGGCGACGCTTAAAAACCGCGGAGTGGAATTCATCGGGCCGGACGCCGGGATGTTGTCATGCGGCTATGAAGGCGTCGGACGCTTGTGGCCGGTGGAAAAAATCGCGGCACGCGTCTTGTCGCAACTAAAAAATTAAAAATGGAATCAAGAGCGATCAGACACCCGTATTTTTCTTTTTCCATTTTCCGTTTTTAATTTTCATGAATCCGAGCCGCGAGCCTTTCCTGAAGCGCCTGCCGGCCTTGTTTGAAATCCCGGCACCTGACGCGGGGCGGGCCTTGCGCCGCATTCTGTTCATGGAACGCGACGTGATGCTGCTGGTGAAAGTCGTGTTCATTGGCATCGTCCTGCAATCGTTCAATTACTCGCACTCGCTGTGGATGGGCCAGATTTCCAGCACGCTGGATGTGACGGTGGACACGGTGCAATATATTTTCTGGTTTTACATCGCGGCCAGCGCGGTTTTGGCTTTGCCTTTGTTTTTTCCGCAGCGGCTCCCGCTGGCGTTGTTGCAATGGACCACGGTGACCAGTTGTCTGGTGGATGCGTTATTGCTGGCGGCGATAACGGTGGTGACGGGCGGCCTGGACAGCATTTTATTCTGGCTGTTTATCGGTCTGGTTTTGCGCAACTCGGTGAGCGTGCCGCCGGGTTTCACCCAGTTGTTTTTAAATTTTGCCACCAGCCTATGCTATGTGCTCGTGGCGGCGCTGGACGCGACCATCGCGGCCAACACCGATGACACCACGCGCCGGGCGATGGTGGATCTGCAGGCGCACGAAGATCTGGGCGAACCGTTTGTGCTGCGCATGCTGGTGCTGTGGCTCACGGCCATCAGCAGCTATGGTGCGCAGGCGTTTCTGGAGCGGCAGCGGCTCGCCGAAGAGGAGGCGCGCGAGTTCGGCACCCGCGAAGGCCAGTTGCGTTCAGCCGGCCGGCTGGCGGCGGAATTTGCGCATCAAATAAAAAATCCGCTCACGGTCATCAACAATGCCGCTTATTCGCTCCAGCGATCGTTGACCGAAAATAAAAATGCCGCCGCGCCGCAGATTGAAATCATCCGCGAGGAAGTTGCGCGCGTGGACCGCGTGATCACGCAGATCATGGGCTACGCGCAATTGAGCGAGGGTCGCGTGGAAAAACTCGACATCATCGAAGAAATTGAGCGGGCCATGGCGCAGGTTTTTCCCCCGGCGCTGCCATCGGGAATCATCCTGCAAAAAAACTGGACCGGGCCATTCCCGCCGGTCTTGATGCAACGCGGACACCTGGCGGAAATCTTGGTGAACCTGCTGCTCAATGCCCGCGAGGCGCTGGGCGACGCAGGAAAAATTCTCGTTGCGGTCAGTTCCCGCCGCGATCATGCGCTGGAAATTTCGGTGCGCGACAACGGCCCGGGCATCGCGCCGGATCGTTTGGAACGCATCTTTGAAGCCTATTTTACGACTAAGGAAAAGGGCACCGGTCTCGGCCTCGCCATCGTGAAACATAACGCGGAACTTTACAGCGGCATCGTGCGGGTGGAATCGGAGCTTGGAAAGGGCGCAAAATTTACGGTAGTCTTTCCCGAGAAAGCATCGCCGAAACCATTCAACCCATGAGCCTGCCTCTGCCATCCGTGCTGGTCGTGGACGACGAAAAAAACATGCGTCGCTCGCTGCAGACCATGCTCGGCGATGAAGGTTACGCCGTGCGCGCCGCCGAATCCGCCGAGGAGGCGCTGGGTTTGCTCGGCCGCGAAGATTTTTTCATGGTCATCACCGACGCGCGGCTCGGCGGCATGACGGGCTACGAATTTCTCGGCAAAATCCGCAGCCAGTGGCCGGATTTGCCAGCCTTGATGATCACTGCCTACGCCACGCCAAAACTGGCGGTCGAGGCGATCAAAGCGGGCGCGATGGATTATCTGGCCAAGCCGTTCGCGCCGGAGGAACTATTTCTGGCCGTCGCGCGCTGCGCCGAACGGCATCGCCTGCTCCGCGAAAACGCGGCGTTGCGTTCACGCGCCGGGGAAGTTTTTGGCCTCGAACAGATTGTCGGCGATTCGGAAAAAATGCGCGAGCTCCGCCAGCTCATTCGCACCGTCGCGGCCACGGAAGCGCGTGTGCTGGTGCTTGGCGAGAGTGGCACCGGTAAGGAACTCGTCGCCGGCGCGCTGCACAGCTTGAGCGCGCGGCGGAACGAGAGTTATGTGCGCATCAATTGCGCCGCAATTCCCGAGACCTTGCTGGAAAGCGAATTGTTCGGCCACGAAAAAGGCGCGTTCACCGGGGCCGTAAAACAAAAACTGGGCCGGGTCGAAGAGGCCGATGGCGGCACGATTTTTCTGGATGAGATTGCGGACATGGGGAAGGCGCTTCAGGCAAAACTACTGCGGTTTTTGGAGGACGGCTCGTTCACCCGCGTCGGCGGCACGGAAGAATTGCGCGTGAACGTCCGCCTGATCGCCGCGACGAACCGCGACATCGTGCAGGCGATTGCCGCCGGGGAATTTCGCGAAGATTTGTTTCACCGGCTCAATGTCGTGCAGTTCAATCTGCCACCGTTGCATGAGCGCGGCGAAGATGTCCTGCAACTTGCGGAACATTTTTTGAAAATGTTCCGCGCCCGGATGGGCAAAAACATGAGCGGTTTCTCGCCCGCTGCGCGCCAAAAATTACTCGCGCATCATTGGCCCGGCAACGTCCGGGAACTCCGCAACGCGGTGGAGCGCGCGTTGATTCTCGAAACCGGCCGGGAAATCCAAACCGCCAGCCTGCCGGTTTTTTCCGCCGAAACCCGGCTGCAAAAGTCCGGGAGCGCCGCGACCGCGACCGGCGAATCGCTCGATGCCGCGCTGGAACGGCTCGAACGCGAGGTCATCCAAGCCACGCTTGAGCAAAATAATTTCAACCTGACACAGGCGGCCGAACAGCTTAAGCTCACCCGCCATGCATTGCGTTATCGCATGCAGCGACTGAATATGAAATTTTCTCAAAACGCCACCAGCGAAGCGGCCGCCAGCTGACCATCGGATGAACAATCCCTTTGAACTGCCCGCCACCGGCAAGTCGGCCGACTGGCTGATCTTCGTGGCCATGTTGCTGGCCATCGGCCTGCCCATCGCCGGCTTTGTCATCTGGTTGACGGTCTATCGGAACAAGACCAAAAAAGCCCGCCGCAAACGTCGGCAACGTCACAGCCGCCAGCATAATCCCACCCTCGCCGAGACGGGTGGACTGCCGCCCAAACGCGACCCGAACCAGCCGCCGGCGGGTTTGTAGCCATGCAGCACAGCCGCGCGATCACCAAGAAAAGCGCCTCCAATCTCGCGCTGGCTTTCATTTTATTGCCGCGCGAAAAACGTGATGCCATGGCCGCGCTCTATGCCTTTTGCCGCGCCGTGGATGATGTGGCCGATGAAGATTCCGTCCCGACGGAAACCCGCCGCGAGCTGCTCGCCGCCTGGCGCAAAGATATATTGCGCGCGACTCACAATGAATTGCCGGAATTGATCCTCAACCGCGAGTTCCAGCCCGTCATCCAAAAATTTCATCTGCCTTTCGTCCTCTTCGACGAGCTCATCAAAGGCTGCGAAATGGATCTGGACACGCTGCGTTACGAAAATTACGACCAGCTGGAGCTTTACTGCCATCGCGTCGCCTCGGTCGTAGGCCTCTTGAGCATCGAAATTTTTGGCTACCAAAATCCCGCATGCCACGACTACGCGGTCCACCTCGGCAAGGCGCTGCAACTAACCAATATTTTGCGCGACGTGAAAAACGACGCCGCGCGCGGACGCATTTATCTGCCGCTCGCCGAACTGAAAAAATTCAACGTCACCGAGGCCGAAATTTTAAATTCCCGTTACTCGGAAAATTATTTCGCGCTCGCCACGAGCGTGGCCGCCCGCGCGAAATATTTTTATCAACTCGCCAAAAAAACGTTGCCCGCCGCCGACCGCAAATCCATGGTCGCCGCCGAGCTGATGGGTTCGGTCTATTGGCAACTATTGCAAAAACTCGAAGCCAATCGCTTCAATGTTTTCGGCCCGCAGTCGGTGCGCCTGAGCAAGCCGCACAAGCTCGCGCTCATTCTCAAATCGTGGCTGCGTCACGCGTTTGGGGCCACGGCGTCCAGTTATGGCGAGTCCTGAAAAACGCCGGCTGATCGTCAACGCCGATGACTTCGGCCTCTCGCATTCCGTGAACGAGGCCGTCGTCCGCGCACATCGGGAAGGCATTTTGACCACCGCGAGCCTGATGGTAAATGAACCTGGCTTTGCCGAAGCCATGGCGTTCGCCAACGAAAACCCCCGACTTGGCGTCGGCCTGCATCTCACTTTGCTCATGGGCCACGCCGCGTTGCCGCCGGAAAAAATCCCTGGCCTGGTCAACGCGCAGGGCGAATTCAGCCACTCGCCCGTCGGCGTCGGACTGAATTATTTTTTCAAGGGCAGTTTGCGCGAACAACTCCGCGCCGAAATCCATGCGCAGTTTGAAAAATTCCACGCCACCGGTCTTACGCTCGACCACGTAAACGGCCATCTGCACCTGCATTTGCACCCGCTCGTTTTTGAAATCCTGATGGAGGATGCCGACGCGCTTCGCATCACGCATTTGCGCCTGACGCGCGATTGTTTGGCGCGCAGCCGCCGGATGTCGCGGGGCCATTTGTTTTATAAAATCTCGCACGCCGCCATTTTTGAATTTCTCTCCCATCGCGCGCGAAAAATTCTGGCCGCCAAAAAGATCCGCCACGCGCAAATCACTTTCGGCCTGCTGCAGGACTCGCGCGTGGATGAAAATTATATTTTACAGCTGCTGCCCGAACTGCCGCCCGGCGATTCCGAGCTTTACTCGCACCCGTCGCTCGACAAATTTAGACATGAATTCGACGCCCTCATCAGCCCGCGTGTGAAAGCTGAAATTAAAAATCTCGGCATCGAACTCATCCGCTATCAAGATTTGTAAAATGTTAAAACTGCTATTGATTTTGCTCTTCGGCCTCGCCTGTGAATCCACTGGCGTCATCCTGCTCAAAAAAGGCATGGCGCACATCGGCGACCTCAACGGCTGCAGCCTCGCCGAAATGCTGCGCGTCTTCAAAGCCGGCGTCACCAGTCCGCAAATTGTGTTCGGCATATTTTTCGAAGCGGTGTTCTTCGGCTGCCTGCTGTTGTTGATGAACAAGAGCGACATCAGTTTTCTCTGGCCGCTCACTGCATTGAGTTTTGTGTTTGCCACGCTGGCCGCGATGGTTTTTTTGGGCGAAACCGTTTCCTGGATTCGCTGGGTGGGCGTCGCGCTCATCATGCTCGGGGCCGCCTTCATCAGCTACAGCGAACACGCCAAAGAAAAGCCCGCGCCGCCGGTCAAACCATCTTCAGTGCCAAATCAATAATCCGTCGCCGCCGCCGTGAGTCGGCTCCAATCAGAGGCGAAAATGGTCAGCGCCTCGTCACCCCGGCTGCTGCAAAATTTTGGATAAGACCGCCGCCAACTGTTCCGCCGCGAATTTAGTCTTCTGCTGCAACTGCATCAACGCGCCGATTTTTCCGGGCGACTTGGCAAGGGCCAGAAATAATTTTCCAAAATCCAGGCTCTGGTCCGGTTTGGCCAGCGCGTTGAAATCCAGCGGCAAATCCTCGTGCGCCGTGTCCGAAATCACCCGCACCGTCGCGCAGGGAATACCGCGCTCCGCACAGACCGCCTGAATCGCCGCCGATTCCATTTCGACCGCGTCCGCGCCGGTTTCGGCGCGCAATTTTTTTTTCTCCGCCCCGGTCGTGGCGATGCGGTCGGCGCAGAAAATGTTTGCGGGCCGGGCACCGACGGCAAGAAGCTTGGCGGACAATTTTCCGTCTGAAGTTTCAAAAACCACCGCGCCCAGTTTTAAATCCGGGTTCAGCCCGCCCGCGAAACCACCCGTCAGCACCAGCGCCGGCGAATGGCCGGCCAGAAATTCGCGCACTGATCTCTCCGCATTCGCGCGGCCGATGCCGACGATGCGCGTGACCATGTCCTTTCTGCCCGCCGCCATTTTTTGAAATGGCGCGGCCTCTTCCTTTAACGCAAAACAAATCAAGGTGGACATCGTGCGAACCGGATGTTCGCCGATTTCACCCCGCGCATTCAAGACCGCGTTGCGACGGTTTACTGGACCGCCGGCTTGGCCTTGCGCACCGGCCGTTTGCGTTCGCTCGTGCGCACGCCGCCAGCCTGGTCATACTGCGCCGAGTCCGGGCCGAAGATGCCGCGGATCGCACTTAATGCGCGCGTGTTCAGTCCGCTCAAAACACCCGCCGCATCATCCTTGTCATCCACCAGCTTGGTGAGCGCACTGCGCGCATCCTCGATTTGCTGGATCAGGTCTTCCACTTTTGCCTTGGCCGCCTGATAATCCGCGAGCGTCACCTTGGGATTATTTGGATCCGTATCGCTGCCGAGGGTGGTGGTAGGATTTGCTGCCCAGACTTTTTCGATGCCCGCCGCATCCGTCAGGGCTTTGTCTGCACTAGGTTTCGATGCCATAAACGAATTTTTCCCATTCGTCCCGTTTCCCGTCCATCGGGAAATACCCGAGACTTCGCCACAATAATCAGCCGGCATTCGCGCCGCCAAGAAAAAAATGCGCGAACCACTAAATTTATTAAACAGTTCAAAACATTGAGTAAAACCGGGCTAAATCATGTTCCCACTCCGCTCCAAACTTTAATCGCCTATCCAAAATAATTAGCGTTCCGCTAAAACGATTAGCAACGCGCTACTCTTATTAGCACAGCGCTAAATGAATTAACCATACGCAAAAAAGATTAACTCGCGGATTAAATAAAATCGCTGGCCGTTAAAAAATGCCGCCGGCCGTTGATATTTTCCCAAGCAGCCCGACGACTTCTCACAGGGTGAAATCAATACGGGCGGACTGGGTTTAATGCTTTGGCCTCGTAATAAAAACCCGAAGTTTCGATCTTGAAAACAGCCCAGCCTTTCACGGCTGCGAAAATGCCCGTTGAATTTTGCCAGTCCCGCCCGGGACGAAAGAAGGCTTCTGCCGTCCCTTGCGGGACTGTCTTATTTTGGCGCGTCCTACCCAGCCATGAATGGCTGGGCTATTGTCAAGGCGCGTTGCCCGCCGCGATTTTCCGAAACGGCGCGGCTGCTTCTTTCAGGGCGAAGCAAATGAGCGTGGACATTTAGCGCAATGCTTCCAGCAGTTTTTGACGCTCCATGCCTTTGTGGATGCTCACCGTGCGAACGATGCTGTTCAGCGTGCCGACGCGAATCGGATTATGATTTGGAACGGAGAGGCGTTGATGCGTCGGCGCGTCCGTTTGCAGAATGATGTGGCTGCCTTCCTGATGCACGATGCGATAATTCCAATCGCGGCACAATACTTTGACCAGTTGCGCGCCGCTCAAATCGCGCGGGACTTTCATGCGCCGGCCAGAATCTCATCGCGCACCAGATGCAGGCGGATGCGGCGCGGCGTTGTCGGCTGGTCAAAAAAGAAACCGCGCACGGCTTCCTGCACATTTGTGCGCACGGCGTCCCAAGTGTCGCCTTGCGTGAAGATATTTTCCGTCAGGCATTCGGCGCAATAGCCGCCGTCCTCCTCCTGCGTCACTTCAAACACCAGTTCTTTCATGGCGTCAAACTAAGGCGGAAGTTTTCCGACCGCAAGCGCGGACTGGCGGCCGATGCCGCGAGCAAAATGGTGATGCCGGTTTTGCCCGCCGCGATTTTCCGAAACGGCGCGGCTGCTTCTTTCAGGGCGAAGCAAATGAGGGTGGACATGAATATTTTGCCAGAGAAATCACCAAGGAATCCAGTCAGGAACGGATTTTGGATTTATATTTATAGTAATTTCATCGCTCAAATAAGTGTTTTTTGGATCTTCAATCCACCACTGATTTGTTTTAACAATCTTTCCCGATGAATCGTGAAAATATATTTCCCCCCAAGTGCTCGGCGTAAAACTGATACGGAAGGTAATCTTGTTTGTTTTGACCGTCGGCAAAACTTGCATCTGAATTTCTTTTCCGTCTTCCCATTTTTGCTTAAATAATTCACTGGGAGCAAGACTGATGTGTTTCACCCCATTTTGAAGGCAGGCTATTGAACCTAATATAGGTATATTTGGGTTGCTGGATCGCCAATTTTCTTCCCAACTACAACTCCAGACACCGATAGACTGATTTGTGCTACTCACATTTTTCAATTCAAGCGCAACATTGAACGGTTCTCCGACATGAACACGCGTTTTTGTGGAAGTGACAATAATTTTGAATGGTGAAGGTTCATTTGTTCCAGTGACAGAATTTGTCATTGAATCGGCGGCAAAGATTTTACTGGTCGGCAAAAAAACTCCAACAATCCGAACTAAAAATACAATCGCTGCTAATTTTGTTTTCATGAATTTATTTTATTTTATCCCCGCCAGCCGTTCCTTCCAAATCTTGTAAAGCTCCACCGTGGCGCGGACGTCGCGCAGGCAGTATTCGGCGATCTCGCGGAAGCGGCCCTCGGCCATCATCGTGGTCACGTCGTTGCCGGTCACGCCCGCGCTCTTGGGCGATTCGATGCCGAAGGCTTTGCAGTAAAAATCCAGATTAAACCGCCGCGCCGCGCCGCCCTGCCCGCCCACGGAATAAAACGTGAACTGCTCCGCAAGGTCGCAGTGCGGCTCGCAGGCGTAACGGTAGCCGAGCCAGTTTTTCTTGGAGATCGACACGTTGAGGAGCGCCGAGCGCAGGTAGATGAACGGCACGTCGAACCCGCGCCCGTTGAAGGTGACGACGTGGTCGTATTTTTTTGCGACGTCCCAGAACTGCGTGAGCAATTCCGTTTCGTCCGCGCAGGGAATGAATTTCACCGGCGCATTTTCCTCTTCGACCTCGTCAAAATCATCCGCGACGAACAGCGACTGGCCGCGCTGGGTTTCGGCGTTGAGCATGGCGATGCAGACGACCTGCGACGTGAGCGGCCACAAGCTCATGAACCGCGTGATGTCCTCGCGTTTGGCCTGCTTGGCGAGGGCGTCGTCAATCTTTTCGGTCTCGCGGAAAAGATATTCCTGCTGCGCGGCGTCAAAATTTTCCAGGGGTTGCGCGGAGGTTTCGATGTCGAATACGAGAGTGGCCATTTCCAAAATTGAACCACCAAGCTGCCAGGAACACCAAGGAAAAAACTTTGCGTTGGGGTCACACGCCGTTGTGAGGGGCAGCGGGTGATTGCTCGCGCGCGGGATCGGGCCGCAACTCTTGGCCGGATGAATGCCGCTCGTCCAATTCCGCCCGGACGCGCGGCAGGCTTTGGGGAAAATTTTTCTGGATATAGGCGATGAATTTTTCGCGGATGGCGCAGCGCAAGTCCCACGCCTTGGAGGAATCGGCCGCCGTGGCGAGCACGCGCAACTGCATGGTTTTTTCGCTCGCATCGCTCACTTGCAGATTCCAGAAGCGTTTGTCCCAAAGCGGATGCGGCTCGATGATGTCTTTCAGCGCCTGGCGGCCCGCTTCCACGGGAAACGAATAATCCACCCAGACAAAAACCGAGCCGAGCAATTGGGCGGACACCCGCGTCCAGTTCTGAAACGGTTTTTCGATGAAATAACTCAGGGGCAAAACCATCCGGCGGTCGTCCCAGATATGCACGACGACATAGGTGAGGGTGATTTCTTCGATGCGTCCCCATTCGCCTTCGACGATCACGACATCATCCTGCCGCATGGGTTGCGCCAGGGCGATTTGAAAACCGGCGAAAAGATTCGCCAAGGTTTTTTGCGCGGCGACGCCCGCGATGATGCCGACGATGCCCGCTGAGGCCAGCAAGCTCGCGCCGACGTGGCGCACGGCCTGGAAGAGCATGAGAATCGAGGCGAGCGTGCAAATGCCAATCGCGATGTGCAACGTGCGGCTGATCAGCCGCGACTGGGTGTAGATTTTTCGCGCGTGCAGATTGTCGGCGGCTTGGAGGTCATATTGGGCCAGCAGCGCTTTTTCCCCCAAGTCGATTGCCTGCACCAAAATCCACGCGACGGCCAGAATAATTAAAATGCTGCTGATGCGGTCGCACGCCGCCTCATACTGGGACGGGAAAAATAGCGGCATCGCAAAAACCACGACCAAGATCGGCAACACCACCCGCAGGCTGCGCCCGAACAAGGGCACGACAAATTTGGCCGCGCGCCCGGCGATGTTTTGCGACCAAACCGCCAGTCGGCCCTCGACGATCTGCGCCACGCGGAAGCACAGCCACAGCAAGGCGACAAAAATCCCGGCGCTGAAAATTTTGTCCAGCACATATTCGATCCGGATCAAAAGGTCGCCCGACCATAGTTTCAAAAGCAGCGGTGCCATGCCGAAATAAATCCCGCCAATCCACAGGCCCAAATAAACCGGACCGCCGATGTGCCCGAAAAAATGTTTGCGCAAATGCTGGGGATGCGCGTTGTCAACCTGCCGCCGAAAAATGATGGGCAAAACGAGGTTGAGCAGGATGACGATCAACACCGGGATCACCGCGACAATTAAATCAGCCCAACAGATATTGCCAAAGGCGGAATGATAAATGCCCTCGCCGAAAACGTGTTTCAAACCGCGGGCTAAAAACGCGGTCACGGTCGAAACCAGCTCGTTAAAAAAATCTTTGCCAGTCGCACTGTCCATGCCCGTCACCGTTCTGCGTCAGCCGGAAGTTGTCAAGTGGCGCCGCAAAAAAAATGCGGGAAATCAAACCGGCTCGGCCATCAAATCATAATCGGTGTGGCCGATGATTTTCACTTGGGCAAATCCACCCACCGGCAGTTTGCCGCCGCGAATATAAATACGGCCGTCAATGTCCGGCGCATCCGCCTCGCCGCGACCGACGAGATAATTTTGAGTTTTGAATTTTGAGTTTTGAGTCTCACCTGCGCGCAGCAAACCATGTTCCCACGAACTCACGTGCGCGCTCTGAAGTTGTTTCATGTTCGCCTCGCCTTCGACGAGCACTTTGATTTCGCGGCCGACAAAACTTTCCGCCACATGCACGGCAACTTCATGCTGCGCGGCCATCGCAAGCTCGCGGCGCTTTTGTTTCAGCTTGCCGGAAATCTGTCCCGCCATGGCGCCGGCGCGCGTGCCGTCTTCTTTTGAATACGCAAATACGCCGAGCCGCTCGAACTTGGTGTCACGAATGAAATCGAGCAGCGCGTTGAAACTCGTCTCCGTTTCGCCGGGAAAACCGACGATGAAGGTCGTCCGCAACGCGATGCCGGGAATGCCCGCGCGAATACGTTGGATGAGATCGACAATGTATTGTTGCGAAGTTTCGCGGCGCATGCGTTCGAGCATGTTTTCGTGGATGTGCTGCAGCGGGATGTCCACATAGCGCGCGACTTTTTTGCACGCAGCGATGGTCGCGATGAGTTCGTCGGTCCAATGCGCGGGATGCGTGTAAAGCAAACGAATCCAGAAATCGCCCTTCAACGCATTGAGTTCGCGCAGCAGCGTGCAAATGGTCGTCGCATCGGCGGACAAAGATTTTGTTGCGGCGGAAAATTTTTCCGGCGAAGAAATCGCGCGGCTGTGGTTCGCGCGCAAATCGAGGCCGTAATAAGTCGAGTCCTGCGAAATCAAATTGATTTCCTTCACGCCGTCCGCGAGGAGCGCCTGGGCTTCGGCAACAATGTCTTTTTGCGTGCGGCTGCGGTGCGAACCGCGCATGCGCGGAATGATGCAAAAACTGCACGGATGATTGCAGCCCTCGGCGATTTTTAGATACGCGAAATGTTTTGGCGTCAGCCGGAAACGCGGCGTCGCGAAATCGGGAATGAAAACGGGGCGCGCGGTGACATCCAAAATTGGCGATGGCGGACGGCGGATGGCGGATGGCGGTGCGACGACGGTTTTGGTTTTGCCAAATTTTTCCGTGCCGCGCACAGACTCTTCTTTTTCGTGTTCGGAAAGGTCGCGTTTTTTTTCCAACTCATTAAGGCGCGCGGAAATTTTTGTTTTGGAATTTTTGCCTTTTAATTTTTCATCGGCAATTTTTCCCGCGCGATTTTGGACAGCATGGCTCACGATGTTGCCGACCTGCGCGACCTGATCAATGCCCATGAACGCGTCCACTTCGGGCATGAGCTTGGGCAGTTCCTCACGGAAACGCTGCGAGAGGCAGCCGGAAACGATGACGGCCTGGCCGCGCTGGTTCGCGTCGCGCAACTCGACGGATTCGAGAATGGTGTCCACGCTTTCTTCCTGCGCGGAATCAATGAAGGAACAGGTGTTGACGATGACGGCATCGGCGGAAGACGCGTCGTTGGTGATCTCCACGCCGCTTTGCATGAGCGAGCCGAGCATGATCTCGGCATCCACGAGATTTTTCGCGCAGCCAAGGGAAATCAAGCCGACGCGCAACGGCCGGGCACTGGAATTTTTTTTCGTCACAGACGGAAAAGTTTAGCAGGGTTTTCGCGTGAAGCAATCTTGTGCGCAGCTCATGAGGAGGCTCCCCCCACCAAAAATTATTGCACCGGCGAATTGGTCGAAATGATTTCCACGGCGTTGGTCTCGATGGCTGGCGCATTGGTGGCAACGGTTTCCGCCGGCAAACCCAGTTGTGTGCGCAAGACGGCGCGGGCGGCGTAAGGCAGGCCGCGCTGCGGATCAAGCAGGCCGGTGACGACTTCACGATTCAGCGTGTCATAAGGCGGCAACGGAATGCGCACGTCACCTTTGTAACCGTAGGCCTTGTCGACATAGCGCTGGTAAACTTTTTTGCCGAGCAGCTTGAAATTTTCGTAGCGGTCGTCGTGGCCCATGACCAGCTCGTAATAAGAACGCGCGATCAAACCCTGCAAGGCGGCGGTGACACGTTCCTGCGAGGTTTCGCCGATGTCTTCCTGCACGCGCGCCACGGCGTATTCGTCAAGCGTGAGATTTTTCGGCAAGGAATCCGGATCGCCGTCGAGGATCGGCTTGTTGGGATAACGATCGCCGAGCACTTTGAACCAGTGCGCCGCCTCGGCCATGCGATTGTCTTCATAAAGAAAATAAACGGCGTCGCGCAAAAAATTCCGGTGCGCGAGCGAGATGTGTTCCCGCATCTGCGCGTCGTCGTTCATCATCTCCTCGTAGGCGGCGTTGACCTTCGCGGTCAAATCCAGATTCGGCCCGAGCGAATAACTGTGTGTGAACGGATTCGAGATGATGTGGCCGTGGTGAAACGCTTGCAACATGGACTGGTAAATGATCCGGCGCAGTGTGATGAGATCTTCGGCCTTCACCTTCTCGGGATTTTTTTCGGCCGCATCCAACCCTTGCGCGCCCCAATAAATCGCGTGGGCTTCCGGCAGCCGCCAGTCGAACGGCCCGTATTTCTCGTTCACTTTTTCCGCGAAGACCGGATCAATTTTATATTTCGCGCGCAGCAACGCGGCGTTCGTGCTGTGCGGCGACAATAGTTCGGTGAAGTTGGTTCCGTCGGGGCCGAAAAATGGCATCATCGCTTCGGCCCACTGCTGTTTGTAATACATGTTCGCGTCGTCCAGATTCGCGCCCATCTTATGCTGGAAAAACCACGCGAGTTCGCGGTGAATCAGAACATCATTCGGATTGTAGCGCAGGCCGTCGTCGCGCAGGAGTTCGATGCCGCGATCCACCCAGCGCCAGCGGTCGGGAAAATCCTTGAACTTCACGGAAATGTTGTAGGCCATGTTCCAGCCCTGAAACAGCCAGACCTGCGTGAACGTCGGCTCCAGTTTCGTGATCCAATCGGCGAGCTGCGCGGCCTCAAAAAATTTGTCGTCCTGCTGCAAATCGTTCGCACGAATCCAGAGAAAATTGGAGATCAGTCCGCGAAAACCGCCGAGCGCCACCGTCGTGAATGCCAGCACCGGCGGCGCGTTTTCCAGCACCGCCGTATGCGTCAAACCAAGCGTGTCGCGATCACGGTTCAACGATTTCTGCACCTGGCCGGAACCGAACAGCAGCGCGACGGCGAGCAGCAGCAGAATGATTTTTTTGGCGCGCGCGTTCATTGCGTCCCCTGCGCCGTCGCCAGTTCGCGGCGATTGAAACAGATGATTCCGACCACGGCAAAAAAGCCGCCGAGCACCAAAACAATTTGCGCAAACGCCGTGCCGAGTTCCGTCCACGTGATGCTGCGGCCGCTGCTCAAAGATTCAATCGGCGAAAAACTTTTTGCCAGTTCCACCACGACGAGAACGCCTTTGAATGAGGGAATCAAAAATGCGTCGGCGAATGAATGGCCGGCCGTGCCGGCTTCTTCGTCGCCCGCCGCCACCGAACCGGAATCCACCGATTCCGCCAGGGTGCCGCTGCACAACACGACCACCAGCAGCGACAGCGCAAAAAAGGTCGCCACGGGAAACGACAGAAAACTCGCCGCCGCCAAACCCACCGCCGCGAGCAAGGCCATCCAGAAAAAAATGATGCCCAGCCCGCGCGCAAAATTCAGCGCAAACCCGCCTTCGGGATACAAGACTTCCATGCCGTCTTCGAGCGGGAACAGCAGCGCCGTGGTGTTCGGATTCGCAAAGGTGATCGTCAGCATTCCGTTCGCGTCATACAAATCCGGCGGGATGGTGAACTCGTGAAACGTGTCCGGCGCGAGGCTCATCGGTTCGCTCTGCCACAACTGCGTTTTGTCCGGCACACCAACCTGCCACATCGCGACGAACGTGCCCGACTTGCTTTTTTCGGCGGAATTAAATTTCACGCGCAATTGCAGGGGCTTGCCGTGCAGATAATTTTTGGCAAAGCCCAGGTCAATCAGCCACACGCGCTGATAACTCGGCGGCACCAGTTGAAAGTCCGCCTTCACGCGCTCGCGGATCTGTTTGCGGACCTCCGGCAAATCCACTTTTTCCACCGGGCTGGTCTTGAGCCGGTTCTGCAAAACTTCCTCGGTCTCCGCGTCGATGTCCGCGTCCAATTTTTTCTCGGTCGCCGAACCGCGCGCCACCATCACTTCGCTGCGCAACTTGGCCTGTTCCGCCGGCGGCAGTTTGGTCGCGCGCCATTGCAACAGGCCAAAAATGCAGCCGCCCGCCAGCGCCAGCAGCACGCCGTTGAGCAGCACGATGCCCAGCCATTTGCCCAGCCAGATTTGCCAGCGCGCGATCGGCTTGGTCGCCAGCACTTGAATCTGGCATTCCTCGATGTCGCGGGCGAGCGTGCCGCAGGAAAGCCACAGCGTGGAAATGCCGAGCAAGCCCGTGACCGCGCTTAGCGTGTAAGTCAAAATGATCTGCGTGAAGCCGCGCGCCGTGCCGTCGTCCTCGATCAGCAGCGGCAGACCGATCACCGCCGCGAGCAGCAGCACCGCGATGACGAGAAACAGTTTGAACCGCAGCGCGGCCTTCCAAGTCAACCAGACGATGGCGAGAATTCGTTGCATTAAAAATTAAATCCGCGAATTGCGGCAATTGCCGCCAATTGAATTGAATGAGAAAAATTCGCGTTCATTCGCGCAATTCGCGGATAAATCATTTTTTGCCGCCAAGCAACGCCGACAATTTTTCATCCGCTTTCGCCAAATCCACCGGCTTCACCTGCGGCGCGGATTCGGTTTTGACTGCGGGGGGAATGACTTCGGAAGCCTTGCCCAGCGCGGCCAGTTTGCCTTCATTCACCGAAGATTTACTTTCCGCGACGACCGCCGGAGCCGTCGCTTGAACCTGCGGCAGCGCCAGTTTCTCCAAAATTTTGTCCGTCGCCGGCTTGGCTTCCACGCCGCCGCGCAAGTATTCCGCCACGCGCGCGCCGGATTGCGCGCCGCTGGTTTCGTTCGCGGCGCGCGCCTTGTTCACCACGTCGAGAAAATAGCTTTCGAGATTTTGCGTCGGATTGTCCACGCGCACCTCGCCGGTCGAAACATCCTGGCGGATGATTTCCAGAACGCGCTCCAACGTTTCACGCGGCAACACCGGCGTCGTGATCCGCAACGTGTCCGGCTCGGCGAGCAATTCTTTCAACGTGCCCGCGGCCTGGATTTTGCCGCCGTAATAAATCACCACGCGGTCGCAAACGTCCTCGACATCGGAAAGCAGATGGCTGCTCAAGATCACCGTTTTGCCGCGCCGCGCCAGCGCGATGATCAAATCCTTCACCTCGCGACAGCCAATCGGATCGAGGCCGGCGGTCGGTTCGTCGAGAATGACCAAGTCAGGATCGTTGATGAGTGCCTGCGCGAGGCCGATGCGGCGTTGCATTCCCTTGGAAAATTCGCCGACGGCGCGTGTCTGCGTCTTGCCGAGGCCGACCATGTCGAGCAATTGTTCCGCGCGATTATTGCGGTCGGCCTTCGAGAGATGAAACAGATTGCCGAAAAAATCCAGCGTCTCGCGCGAGTTGAGGTAGCGATAGAGATACGATTCCTCGGGCAGATAACCAATGCGCGATTTCGTCTGCACATGCCGCGGCGAATGGCCGAAGACCTCGATGTGACCCTTCGTCGGATTCAGCAGACCGAGCAGCAGCTTGACCGTCGTGGACTTGCCGGAACCGTTCGGTCCGAGCAATCCAAAAACTTCGCCGCGCCGGACTTCAAAATCCACGTTGTCCACCGCGCGCGCCTTGGGACGATTCCAGAAATCCTTGAAAACCTTTGTTAATCCGCGAACCGAGACAACGACTTCGCCATTTGATTTTAATTCAGCAGCAGGCATAAATCATTCACGCCAGCTTCGGCGTCAATTCACCAGCTGGCTTCGAGTGCGAGCCGTGGTCGTGTTTGTCGGCGATGATTTCAGGATTAAAATGTTCCAGTTCCTCGCCTTTGCGCACGAGGCGCGCGCTGTTGAAAATCACGATGAGCGTGCCGACGACGTGCAGGATCGCGGCGGTGATCGGGCCGATAAAACCAAACGCCGACGCCGACAAACCGACGATGATGAAGCACACGCCGAACGCAAAGTTCTGGTTGATGACGGCGCGCGTGCTGCGCGAAAGTTTCACCAAAAATGGCAAACGGCGAAGATCGTTGTTCATCAGCGCAATCGTCGCGCTGTGGATCGCGACTTCGCTGCCCGCCGCGCCCATCGCGATGCCGATGTCGCCCGCCGCGAGCGCGGGCGCGTCGTTCACGCCGTCGCCGATGACCGCGACTTTGTAGCCTTTCAATTTCATCGCGCGGACAAATTCAACTTTGTTCTGCGGCAAACAATCGCCCTTCGCCTCTTCGCAACCGATTTCCTTCGCGACGCGCGTGGCGACGACTTGACGGTCGCCGGAAATCATCGCGATGCGGCGGACGCCGGCTTCTTTCAATTCAGCCAGCGCTTCCTTGGCCTCGGCGCGCGTCTGGTCTTGCATCCCGACCCAGCCGACGCACCTGCCGTTTTGCGCGACGAAAATCAAACTCCAGCCTTCGGTCTCGTTGAGGTCAACCGATTTTTCAAAGCTCGCGTCAATGCCATTGTCCTTGAGCCATTGCGCGCGGCCGACCAAAATTTTCGCGCCGTTGATTTCCGCCTTCACGCCGCGACCGGCGGTTTCGGCAAAATCTTTCGGCTCGGCCAAAGGAACTCCAGCTTCGCTTGCGAGCGTCGCGAGCGCCTTGGCGGTCGGATGGTTGCTGTATTTTTCGGCGGATGCGGCGAGCAACAACAGTTCGGCTGGTTTTGTCTCGCCAATCGGCGCGAGACGACTGACGGCGAGCTGACCGGTCGTGAGCGTGCCGGTTTTGTCGAAGACGAAAGCGTTGATTTTTGCGGCGAGTTCGATGTCGGCGACATTTTTAATTAAAATTCCCAAACGCGCGGCGGCGGACAGCGCGGCGACCATCGCGGTCGGCGTCGCAAGAATGAACGCGCACGGACACGAGACGACGAACACGGCGATGACGCGACTCAAATCGTGCGTGAACGCCCAGACGAGCGCGCCGATGACCAGCACGAGCGGCGTGTAAAAACCCATGTATTGATCAACGATTTTCTGGATCGGCAATTTGGTTTTTTCAGCAGCAATAATGAGTTCGCGCACGCGGCCGAGCGTCGTGTCGGTGCCGGCGCGGCTGACTTTGATTTCTAAAACGCCGGTCAAATTTTGCGTGCCGGCAAAAACTTCGTCGCCGACAGTTTTTTCGGCAGGCAAAGATTCGCCGGTGATCGTCGCCTGATTGAACGAGCCTTGGCCTTTCACGATGACGCCGTCCGCCGCGACATTGTCGCCGGGACGAATGCGAATCACATCGCCGACGGCAAGCTGGCTGGCCGCAACTTCTTCTTCACCGCCATCTTTCAAAAGGCGGCGCGCTTTCGTCGGCGTGAGTTTGATCAGCGATTCGATGGAATTGCGTGCGCCCTCGGCGGTGCGCGTTTCGATGATTTCACCGGTGAGCATGAAGAAGGCGACGATGCCGGCGGTCTCGTAATTCCCAGACGCGAAAGCCGCGAGCACGGCGATGGCGACGAGCTCGTTGATGCTCAAATTGCCGCGCCGCAAATCTTTGACGGCCGTGACGATGATGGGATAGCCGAGAATGATCGAGCCGATCATCGCGCTGGCGCTCGACAGCGTCGTGCCCGATTGAAAGAGCCAATCCACAATGAAGGCGTTGAGGACGAAGACGACGCCGAGCACGGCCTGCCAGAGATGCACGACGGAATGTTCGTGGTCGTGGCCGCAGCCGCAATTGTCACCATGTTCGTGATCGTGCTGGCTTAAAAGGGACGTGACTTGCATAACAAAATTAATTTTTTATGGATTCGCCGCCGATTTCGGCTGCGGCGGTTCGCGGTTTAACATTAGCCTAAGTTCGCGCGGTTTGCCATCGGCGCGCTGCGGCAGAAAAATTTTGTCCTCCACATTCGTCAGCACCTGCGTCATGGCCTTGGACAGTTCCATTTGAGCGAACAGATTCGGATTACTCTCGTAATTTGGCAGCAACTTGGTGAAGGCCTCCGCGTCCGACGCGATGCCGGTAACGAAACGCGTGCGCGCCGATTCAGCGGCATTGGTGATGGACGCGGCCGACGCGCCCGCCTGACTGAGAATGCGGCTGGCGTCGCCGGTGGCGTCGTTCAACAATTTCTCCCGGTTCTGCCGCGCGGTGGTCACCTGATCGAACGCCGCTTTCAACTGGCGCGGCGCGATGCTTTGCACCTGCACGCCGTCCGCGTCAATCGCCACGCCGAGATGCTCGCGCTCGGAGAGTTCAATCACGCGTTCGCGAACGGCATCCTGAAACCCGGCGATGTCGCGCGTCAAAATATCGTCCACGTTGAAGCGCGCGGCGGTGAGAATGAGCGCGTTGTTCACGGCATTTTGCAGCGCATTGGAAACGCCCGTCAAATTGAACTGATGATTGGTGCCGCTGGCGAAATTAAAAATGGCCGTGCGCGGATCTTCGATGTGATACGACACCGTGGCGCGCGTGTGAATGATGTTGCGGTCCGCCGTGACGACGTAGCCGTCAATCTGCGGGTTCAGCGACGGGCCGGCGGGCGGCTCGGTGCCGGCAAGCTCCATTTCCGGCGAGGTCAAATACCAGCCGATCGTCGAGGAAACTTTTTGAATTTCCGTGATCGGAATGCGCACCACCTCGTCAATCGGATACGGCAGCGACCAGTGCAGTCCCGCGCCGAGCAGCATGTTCTGGCCTTCGCCCAGCGGCTTGCCGAAGCGCAGAATGACGGCTTTTTCCTGCGGGCCAACGGTGAAAAAACCGGCGGCGAAAATGATGACCAGCAGCGCCGCCATCGCGATCTTGACGATGACAAAACTGCTGCGCAGCGCCTCGGCCAGCGCCTGCGAACCGGCGTCCTGCGTTTCCAGCGGCGGCGAATGGGGATGATCGTGTTCGCTCATGGCTCAATCACTTCGTGCCCGCGTTCGCCGGCAGATTTTGAAACAGACTGAACGGCGGCGTGCGCTCGTCAAAAATCAGCGTGGATTTCTGGTTCAACGAATTTTTCAGCGCCGCGAGCTGCAACTGGAAAATCGCCAGCTCGGGATTTTGCTGGAACACGCTCAACGTCTTCGCGGCCTCGGCCACGCCTTCGCCTTCAATGCGCGTGGCGTCGGCCTGCGCGTTCGCGAGCACGTCGGCCGCCTGGCGTTCGGCGGCGGAACGGATCTTCGTCGCCTCGGCCTCGCCCTTGAACTGCGCCTCGCTGATGTATTTGTTGCGCTCAGATTTCATGCGGTCGAACACCGTCTGCGTCACGCTCTCCGGCAGGCCGAGTTTTTTGATGCCGAGAAATTCAATGCTGATGCCGTAATTGTTCGACGCCAGTTCGGCTTGCACGCGCGTCTTGATCTCGTTTTCAATCGCCTCCAGCTTGAGCTGCGCCGGATCGGAATTCACAAAATCGGACAGATTGTTCGCGCCGATGACCGCCGCCTTGGCGCTGCGCAGCATTTGTTCCAGCTGCCGTTGCGCCGCAGCCACGGAACCCCCGGCGAACTTCGGGAAAAATTCCTTCGCGTCCGAAATTTTCCAGCCGACATAAACGCTCGTCAGCAGCATCGTGCCGTCGGCCGTCAAATTTTCGCTGAACTTGTCCTCGAAAATCTGCGTGCGCTGGTCGAACCGATAAACCTGCTGGATCGGCCACGGCCATTTGAAATAAAGATTCGGCTGGTCAATGTTGTTCGCCGCGGGCTTGCCGAACGTGGTCAGCACGGCGACCTCCGACTGGCGCACCTGAAAGGTGAACAGTAGCAGCGCGAAAATCACCACCAGCACGGCGGCGATGACGATGGTTATCAGATTTTTTTTCATGGCGAATTGGTGATGGAAAGGTTCAGCAGGTCGTCGCGGATTTTGTCTTCCAAATCAAAGATCACCACGTCCGACGTGTTCGTGACGAGCAAAACATATTTGCGCGCGTTCTGCGTCGCGGCGGCGAAGCTCTGCAAATACAACCGCTGGCGATAGACCGACGGCGCGGCCGCAAAGGCGGGAATTTGATTGGTGAACAATGCCGCCTCGGCCAATTTCGAGGTCACGAGCTGCACGCGTTTCGCATCGGCCACGTTCGTGACGGTGAACGCCTGCGCGTCGGCCAGCGCGTTGGTGCGGATGGCGGCGGCCTGGGCATCGAGAATTTTGGCGAGCTTGGTCTGCTCCGCGCCGACGACTTTTTCGTAGGTCGCCGCGACGTCGCTGGCCGTCGGCGGATGAATGTCCTGCAAACCGACGAAAATAATTTTGGCTCCAAGCGAACGCCCGTTCGCGGAAGTTTGAATCCGGTCGCGCAACGCCTCCGCCGCCTGCAACCGCCCGTGCGACAGCACTTCATTCAAATCCGTGCCGGCGAAATAACGCACCACCTCGCGCGTCGCCACGTCTTTCAACAACGCATCCGGATCGCTGTTTTGATAAACCCAGTCGCTGATGTTCGTGATCTGAAACTGGATGGGAATGCTGACCGTGATGAGGCCGACCGCCTGCGCCTTCGCCGCGTCGTTCGTGTTTGCGGCGCTCGTCGCCGTCGTGGCCACCGCGCGGTTGGCGACGATGAAATTTTCCTCTTTGTTGTGACTGACAGTCCACAACACCGTGTTGGCCGCTTCGCTTTGCGCGTCGGGCGTGTAGCCGACGGCGAAGGACTGGATCTGCTCGGTGCGAAAACGGTAGATTTTATCGGCGGGCCACGGAAGTTTGAAATGCGCGCCCGGCCCGAGCGTCGCCACCGCCTTGCCAAAATGTTCCAGCACCGCCTGCTCGCCCGCGTCAATGAAGACAAACGTCGTGGACAAAATCAGCGCGGCGAACTGGATGAGCAGCAGCGCCGCCAGATTTTTTTGCGCCGCCTGAAAAAACCAGGTTTCGGAAACTTTGAAGCCGAACTGGTAATCGAGCGTCTGCGCCGCCGTGGTGAACAGGCTTTCCGGCTGCGCAAAAATGCCGACGACGCGGCTCTCGTAAAGCGGGCGGGCGATTTTTCCCTTCACGCGCGGCCGGTAAATTTCCAGCAGCAGCGTCAGCAGATTTTCCACCGCCATCAAACCGAGCAGCACGCACAGGCCGCGCGCGACCCAGAAATCGGCGCGGGCAAATTTGGCCTCGACGCCCGCGATGCCGATGGCCGTCAGCGCGCAAACATAGGCGCCGGCAAGCAGAAAACTTGCGCCGGGCCGCAGCAGCGGATGGTTTTCGAGCCGCGCAATCGTCACGGAAAAACGGCCGATCAAGAACAGCAGCAGCGCAAAAATGGCGAAGAGCGAAAGCGCCGCCGTGGCGTTCGCGTCCCGGATTGACACGGTGGTTTTGCCGCTCCAGTTCCACAAAAGCCACGCGCCGCCGGCTTCGAGCAGCAAAAGCAAGACCGCGAAGCCGGGCACGAAATATTTTTCAAACTGCACGCGCGCGTTCTGCGCCGGGAAACTGCCTTCGTCCTTGTTTTCAAACAGCGACACGCCGCTGCGGCTGCGGGCCAGTTCGTCGAGCTCCAGTTTTTCCAGCCGCTCGTTTTCCGCGAGCCGCATCTGGAACCAGCTGATGAACGCCACCAAGACGCCCAGGCCGAGGAAAACCACGGTCACCTGGCCGGCGAGCGAACCGGCGAAAACAGTCACGGCAAAACTGGCCAGAAACAGCAGCAGCGCGACCGCGAGGTTGACCAATCCGTTTTTTTGGGTGTTGCGTTCCACAGGGGTAAGTAAGGCAAAATTAAAAATTAAAAATTAAAAATTCGGAAAGGCGACCTGCGCGCGCCGTTCTTTCCTTTTGCATTTTTAATTTTAAATTTTTCATTTAATTGAGTTCGCGTTCTTCAAACAGCGCCGCGCCGACCGCCAGCGCCGCGCCGACATAGCACACGGCATAGCCGAGCGCCTTGCCGACATAGGCCCATTGAAACGTGTTTTTGCCCGTTTCCAGCGCGTCGGCGAGCCAGAAAAGCTGCCAGTTCGGGACGACCGTGTAAAGCGTCGAAGCCCACCAACTGCCTCGGGCGGCGGGCAAACCGAAAAAATAATCCGACATCAAGCCGACCAGAAAAATCGCCGAGCAGATCGCCAGCGTCGGAATCGTGTCGAGCCGCGTGGAGCACGCGAGCGCGAGCGCGGCGAGAATCCACAGCGCGAACAAAATCAAAATTCCCGCCGGCAGCAAACGCCAGTCCACCGACGCCATCTGGCCAAGGCTTTGCATCTGGCTGCTGAATTGCAAAATCACAAACGTGGTCAGCGTGGACATCACGACGACGCCCAGCACCGCGTCGCTCACAAATGGACGGCGCAGGAAAAAATTGCTGCAGCCCGCCAGCGCGTAGGCCAGCGCGATGCCGCCGACAAAAATGCCGATCGCCGAGACGTCCGTTTTGCCATAGGCGTCAAACGCCAGCCAGCTCGCCAGCAGCACGCCGATGAAATTTACATACGCCAGCAGCGTCAGCGCGCCCGCGAGTCCCGCGAACTTGGCGAAAAGAAATTGCGCGCGTCCGACCGGCTTGGACAAAACCGTGAGCGCCGTGCCGCTGCGGATTTCCCGCGCGAGCGAAGCCGACGCGCTCAGCACCGCGCCGAACAAACCGGACAAGAGCATCACGGCGAGCGCGCTCGTCTTGACGAGTTTCATTTCGTCGCCGAACGCGAAGTAATACGGCACGGCGAGAAAAATCTCGAACAGCACGGAACCCGTCATCAGCAGCAGAAAAATCGGCTGCCGGATGAGCTCCATGAACGCGTTGACCGCGATGTTCCTAAATTGACGCATGAACTTCTGTTAATAGTCGCTGGACTTCTAAATAGCTTACAAACCGCGCGCACGTTTGCAAACGGTTAATCAACATGCGTGAAGACATGGAGCGGAGAAATGGCGTGGGCGTTCAAAATGAATTTGACCGGGACGGTAAGTAATCGGCTTACCAGTTTTTTTTTGTCCCAAACCGGACTGCTTTCGACGCGGCCAACTCGTTGCGGAGGATTTTTCCCATCGCCGCAGCGTCTTCGCCCAATTCGCGGACGGCGTTCCCCAATTGGCCTGAGCCTGTCCCCAATTTCCCGGCGATTCTCCCCAATGCAAAAACCATTTTCCCCATTTCGGCGATGTGCTCCCCCAATTCGGCGACGGTTTTCCCCATTTTTACTGGGGCCGTCCCCATTCCGCCGAAGGTTTTCCCCAATTATTTTGCCACTTTCCCCATTATTTTTAACCCTAATCTCATTTTCAAATGTCTTATCCACAGATATTTAATCCATTTCCCCATTGCCAACCCAAACCCGCGCCCCCAAAACGGGACAGTCTCCACGCGGCGTGACGGCAATCGCTTCAATTATTCATTGCTGGCGGAATAAATATTGCCTGTCCCGTTCAGGGGCGGAATCTTTGTGGAAAACCGCCATGAATTATTGGGACAAATTTTCGCGGTGCGGCAGATGGTCGCGGTTCCACCGAACAAGCGCCGCGTCGCTGGTGTCTTCAAACAGAAATGGCAGCGTCGGCGATTTGGCATGGCCGTCGCAAAAGATCACGTTGGCTTTGGCTTACTGCGAACGCACGCGGTAAAAGCGTTTGGAGAAATTCGTATAGCCCAAATCATTGAAGTCATTGGTGCCGCTGACCAACGTGTTGGTGATGACCGGCGTCCAGGTCTGCAAATTGGTGGAAGCTTCCACGACTACGGTGGTGTTAGTGGCCCAAGAAATAGTAATTTGGAATTTGTTGCTTTGCACACCCAAGCCATAACCGGAACCAAGGATTTGTGGCCAAGGTTGATACCACAATGCCGTGGGCCAGCTGCCGAAAGTGCTGCCCCAGCCTGTAGTGCCCGGCAGACGATACGCTTTGCCGGTCTCGCCATTAAAAAGCACGGTGTCCGCGCTGCCCGCCTGACCATTGACCAACGGGGCGTTTCCTCGAAAGAACGCTTGGTGCAAGCCCGTGCAATACCGGAACGCAGAGCTGCCAATGTTGGTGACGCTGTTGCCAATCGTCACATTGGTCAGGCCGGAACAACTATAGAATCCATTGAAGCCAATGTTAATGACGCTGTCGGGAATCGTGATGCTTGACAGGTCGGAACAATAATAGAACGCAGAATTGTCAATGATGGCGACGGTGTTAGGAATTTCAAAGCTACCGACAAAACCTCCGGGACACTCAATCAACTCGGTCAGCGTTTTATTGAACAATATCCGGTTCATGCTGGCGTAAAGCGGATTAGCCGCCGCCACGCTGATATTGGTCAGACTGGGACAGGCGGCAAACTCGACGATACCCATATTGGTCACCCCACTGCCAATCGTCGCACTGGCCAGGCTGGAACAAAACAAGAAAATATTGTCGCCCATGCTGGTGACGCTATCGGGGATGGTCACGCTCTTTAAACTGGAACATTGGTAGAACACTTTGCTGCCAAGGGTGACGACGCTGCTAGGAATCACCACATTTGTCAGGCTGGAACATTGATAGAATGCCCAGTCGCTCAGGTTGGTAACACTGTTGGGAATCGCTACATTCGTCAATCCGGAGCAATACGCGAACGCCTCACTATCAATATTGACGATGCCGTAGGGCATCGTCACGCTAGTCACAGCGGTCTTCCCCCAAAATGTTTCGTAGCCGATAGCGACCACCGGATAATCGTTGGTGCTGCCGGGAATTTCCACATTGCCGCCCGCGCCGGTATAACTGGTGATGGTGATGGTGTTGTCAGCATTAGTAATAAAAATGAATTGTGCCCGGCTGCACAGGGGCAGACCCATTGCCAGCGCAACCACAAATGCCGCAAAGGAATTTCGTTGTTTAGAGAATTTCATATCTCTCCTTATTTGGCGTTGGCGAAAATGCTACGTCATGACTACATAACACGCAACTCACGCCATCGCCCGCGCGATGCTGTTCCACCACGCGTCGTGCAGTTCGGTGAGCGGGGCGGAGAATTCGCCGCCGGCGGTTTTCACCGTCAGCTTGTCGCCGCCGACTTTGCCGATTTGAATCGCGGGAACGCCCATTAGCTTGGCGCGTTCGACCACTTTCACGGCGTCGAGGGCTTTGCAACTGATGACGATGCGCGATTGCGTTTCGCCGAAGAGCAACGCGTCGAGGCGGACATTCCCCTCACCCGGCTTCGCCCCCCTCTCCCCATCCGCTGGGGAGAGGGACGGGGTGAGGGGCGTTAAATCAATTTGTGCGCCAATCAATCGCGGCGTTTCGCGGGCGATGAGCTGGCTGATGCAGCTTTCCGCGAGCGCGACGGCGAGGCCGCCTTCGCTGCAATCGTGCGCGCTCTTCACCAGGCCGGATTGGATCAGACCGATGAGCGTGGTGTGCAGCGTCTTCGCGACTTCGAGGTCGCAACGCGGCGGCGAACCATTCTTTTTGCCGTGAATCACTTGCAGATATGCGCTGCCGCCGAGGCCGAAAATCGGGTCGGCTTGGTCCACCGCGTCGCCGAGCAGGATGATGGCGTCGCCTTCGTCCTTGAACCATTGCGTGGTGACGTGCTCGGGCTTGTCGATCAGGCCGACGACGGAAATCGTGGGCGTCGGGTCAATCGGACCGGCGGGACTTTGATTGTAGAGCGAGCAGTTGCCGCCGGTGACGGGCGCGTTGAAGGCTTTGCAACCTTCCGCCAGACCGCGCACAGATTCCTTGATCTGCCAAAATAATTCCGGCTTGAGCGGGCTGGGCATGTTGAGATTGTCGGTCGCGCCGAGCGGCAACGCGCCAGAGCACGCGAGATTGCGGCACGCTTCAGCCACGGCAATTTTCGCGCCTTCGTAGGGATCGAGATAAACGTAGCCGCCGTTGCAATCCACGGTCATGGCAATTAATTTTTCAGAAACAGTCGGGTCGCCAACTTTGGCGGCGAGTTCCGCGCTCATCACGGGCAACGAGTCCGTCTTGATGCGAATCACCGCCGCATCGCTGCCGGGCAGAACGACCGAGCCGTCGCGCACTTGATGATCGTATTGGCGATACACCCAGTTCTTGGAAGCGATGCTCGGCCACGCCAAAAGTTTTTTCAAATCTTCAGCGGGATTTTTCGTGTCGGAAATTCCATCCAAACGAAACGCGCGAACTTCTTTCAAGTAAGCCGGCTCAAGAGCCTCGCGCTGATACACGGGCGATTCGTCGGCAATTTTCCGCGCGGGAATATCCACGACGAGTTTGCCGCCGTGGCGCACCTTCATGTGGCCGGTGTCGGTAATAATGCCGATTTCGGCCCACGGCAAATCCCACTTGTCAAAAATGCGTTTCACTTCCTCTTCGCGGCCCTTGTGGACGACGATGAGCATGCGTTCCTGCGATTCCGAAAGCATGATCTCGTAGCTGCTCATGTTCGGCGCGCGTTGTGGAACTTTGTCGAGTTCGATCTCAATGCCCGTGCCGGCGCGCGCGGCCATTTCGCAAGTGGAACAGGTCAAACCCGCCGCGCCCATGTCTTGCATGCCCGCAACGCAACCGGTGGCGAGCAGTTCGAGACACGCTTCGCACACGAGCTTTTCCATGAACGGATCGCCGACCTGCACCGCGCCGCGCTGTTGCTCGGCGGATTCCTCGGTCAAATCCTGCGAGGCAAACGCCGCGCCCGCGAGACCGTCGCGACCCGTCGCCGGGCCGACGTAAAACACGGGATTGCCCACGCCCTTGGCCGCGCCGCGCGTGATCTGTTCGTGGCGCAGCACGCCGAGGCAGAACGCGTTCACGAGCGGATTGCCCTGATACGTCTTGTCGAAATACACCTCGCCCGCGACGGTCGGGATGCCGAAGCAATTGCCATAATGCGCGATGCCGCTGACCACGCCGGAGAACAACCGCCGATTGTTGGCAATTTCAGCTTTTGAATTTGAAGCGTCAGATTCGCCGTTCGCCGTGATAGGCCCGAACCGCAGCGAGTTCACCGCGCAGACCGGCCGCGCGCCCATCGTGAAGATGTCGCGCACGATGCCGCCGACGCCGGTGGTCGCGCCCTGAAACGGCTCGACCGCGCTCGGATGGTTGTGCGACTCGATCTTGAACGCGATGGCGATGCCGTCGCCGATGTCAATGATGCCGGCGTTTTCCTCGCCCGCGCCGACCAGGATCTTGGGCGACTTGGTGGGGAAGGTCTTGAGCAGCGGCTTGGTGTTTTTGTAGCTGCAATGCTCGCTCCACATCACGGAAAAGATGCCGAGCTCGGTGTAGCTCGGCGTGCGGCCGAGGATTTCCACGGCGTGGGCGTATTCTTCCGGCGTGAGGTTGTGCTTGGCAACCAACTCTGGGGTGATGGCGGGTTCGGTCATCGAAATTATTTGTCTTAGGCAACGTTTTTTTCTTCGAGCAATTTTTGCTTCGATTCAATCACATCTAACTTTTTAAAATCAGGAAATAAATTTTTAACATCCTCCGGCGCTTGAAGCGCTGGGTGAACCTCTGCTCCTCGTTGAATTAAGTCTGCAAAGGTTTTGATACCGTGCTTCAATCGTTCTACTTGGTCAGGATTTTCATCCTCTGCAAAATTGTGATTCAAGAGATTTTTTGCTTCAGATTCGACAACTAACTTTACATGGTCCTCGACTCCCTTTTTTAAAATTTCCAGCATTTCATTTTTTATTTTCATTGAGTCGGCAATATTCCCCATCACACTTCCTTCGTGCCACTTTTTCCGAACCACAGCCGCCGCCCAAGCAATGCCACCCACCAAACCAACTGCTGCAGGACTACCCAAATAAAGATCTATCCAAAGCGAACCAGGCTGCCAGCTTTTCACAACCACAACGCCTGAAATTTTTTCATTCAAAACATTTTGGGAAATTGCAGTGTTTATTGAATTCAAGTCTTTGATTACTCCAGCAAAATCCTTTTCTTCGGGTAGCTTGATGCTAATTGTTTCGTTGTTTTGAACAGGAACAATTTGAGCCACCAGTTCGCGAAGGCCTTGCAAAATAACTATCAACTCCTGTGCGGTTGTGTAAACTGACCAGCCACCTTCGTAAACAAATTCATCAACCGACCGCTCAAAGATGAATGACTGTTTTAACAGAGCTATCTGCTTTCGAGCAATTGGGAGTGGTTCAAATGCTTCGACTAGCTTTCTAAAGTTATTCAGGTTTGAGAACTTGTTGGTGCTATGATTATAACCAAGCGCAAACGCGTTTGGATCAAGTCTATCCACAATCCTTTTTATTTCTTGTATGGTCATAGCAACCTAATTTTGTTGTTTATGCTGCTGCGCGACGGTTTTGTTTTTGAGCGCGGCGAAGATGCTTTCGAAAATCCATTTGCCGGCGTCGCTGCCGGGCCCGGCCAGAAATTGAGTTTTGGCCGTCATTTCAATTCAAACTTTCTGTTCCAAGTAGGTGACAGATTTCAATGCCGTCATCGAGTTGGTCCCAATAAATAGCGTAGCCGCCGGGTTCGAGCGACCAGTCGGCGCGCTGTTTGGGCGTGGCTTTGGCGAGCCATTTCAGCCACGGAATCTTTTTGTAAGGCACGCTCAATTCGCGCCAGTCGCTCAATTTCACGACGAGCTTGTCGCCGACAAAGCGAACGTCCTCGGCGCTGACCGCCCCGGCTGTTTTAGCGATTAAAGTATTCATTCCAGTTTTCCAGCAGACGAACTTGGTTTGCTCTCGTCAGTTTCAAAATATAATTTAACTCCGTCCGGTTGTAACCACGATTGTATTCGGTCGCAACCGGCTGCAGCCAGATCTTCGCCACTTTGTCGCCGTCAATGACGTGGACGTGCGGCGGCTCGCCCGCATCCGACGAGTAAAACCTGAACTTGTAACGTTCAATTTTAATCGTTGGCATAAACCTTCACGCCACGGCCGCGACGGTTTTGCTTTTGAGCGCGGCGAAGATGCTTTCGAAAATCCACTTGCCGTCGTCGCTGCCGAGCAGCGGTTCGCAGGCGCGTTCGGGATGTGGCATCAGGCCGGCCACGTTGCGCTTTTCATTGCAGATGCCAGCGATGTTTTGCAGCGCACCGTTGGGATTCGCGGTGTCGGTCAGGTTTCCGGTCGCATCGCAGTATTGCCACAGGATTTGATTGTTGGCCTTGAGCTTCGCGAGCGTTTCTTCGTCGGCAAAATAGCAGCCTTCGCCGTGGGCGATGGGCACGCGGAGAATTTTGCCCGCCGGAATCTTGCTGGTGAACGGCGAGTCGTTCGTGGCGGTCTTGAGGAAAATGTTTTCGCAGTGGAACTGCAAATCGCGGTTGCGGATGAGCGCGCCGGGCAGCAGGCCGGCTTCGGTGAGGACTTGAAAGCCGTTGCAGACGCCGAGGACGAGGCCGCCGTTGTCGGCGAACTGTTTCACGGCCTGCATCACGGGGCTGAACCGCGCGATCGCGCCGCAGCGCAGGTAATCGCCGTAGCTGAAACCGCCGGGCACGATGACGCAGTCGGCGTCGCCGAGCGAGGCGTCCTTGTGCCAGACGAGCCGCGCGGAATGGCCGAGCAGGCGGACGGCGTGGACGGCGTCCTGGTCGCAGTTGCTGGCGGGGAATTGGAGGACGGAAAAGTTCATTTTTCTTTTTGCCACAGAGGCACAGAGATCACAGAGGGCAATAAAATAAAATTCTCTGTGCGCTCTGTGTCTCTGTGGCTGAAATTTATTCAATTTCCAGTTTGTAATCTTCAATCACCGGATTGCTCAACAGCTTGTGCGCCGCGTCATTCAAGGCTTTGGTCGCCGCCGCCTTGTCCGTGCCGGGCGCGAGGTCGATCTCGATGTATTTGCCGATGTGGACGCCGGTGACGCCGGTGTAGCCCATGTGTTCGAGGGCGGTCTGCACAGTCTTACCCTGCGGATCAAGAACGGCTTTTTTGGGAGTGATGATGATTTTTGCTTTCATGCTTGCGCTGGAAAATTTTGCGGAAAGAATTCGCCGGAAGCGAGCCAAAAAGTTTTTGCCAAACCAAATCGTCGCCGCACAAAATAACCAGCATTGAAATCCGCCGCCGTTTGCGCGAAAGTTGCCGGCATGAGAATCTTGAACTCACCGGCCAGGACCAACGGCGGCAACGGCAACCACAAAAATCTCGACGCTTGCTCCATCGTCATCTTCGGCGCGAGCGGCGATCTCACGGCGCGCAAATTGATTCCCGCGCTTTATCATTTGTTCAAGGAAAAACAAATGCCCGCGACATTTCGCGTCGTGGGCTTTGCGCGGCGCGAAAAAACCGACGCCACTTGGCGGCAGGAATTGCGCACGGCGCTCGACCAGTTTTCCCGCACCAAACCGGTGGACGAACAAGTGTGGAAAGATTTTTCCGCCAATATTTTTTATTGCATCGGCGACCTGACCGACAAAGCGGCTTACGCCAAACTGGGAACGCAACTCGCGGCGTTTGGCGATGCGGGCCTGCGCGACAACTTGCTTTTTTATCTCGCGATTTCGCCCAGCCAGTTTGGCGAAGTCGTCGAACAAGTCCACAATTCCGGCCTGCTGAAACGCGACGGCCCCGGCTGGCAACGGCTCGTCGTCGAGAAACCCTTCGGCCACGATCTGGCGTCCGCACAAAAACTGAATCAGGAACTGACGCGTTACGCGCACGAGTCGCAGGTGTTCCGCATTGACCATTATCTCGGCAAGGAAACCGTGCAGAACATTTTGATGTTCCGTTTTTCCAATTCCATTTTCGAGCGGCTGTGGAATCGCGAATCAGTTGATTCAATCCAGCTCACCGTTTCCGAAAAAATCGGCGTCGGTGACCGCGGCGGTTATTACGAGGAAGCCGGGGCGCTGCGCGACATGGTGCAAAATCACATGCTGCAAGTGCTGTCGCTCATCGCGATGGAGCCGCCCGTGTCGCTCGAAGCCGAGGCGGTGCGCGACGAAAAAGTGAAACTGCTCAAATCCATCCGCCCGCTCACGCCAGAAGATGTCGCCAAGCAGATCGTGCGCGGCCAATACTTCGCCGGCGCAGTCAACGGCGATCCGCGTCCGGGCTATCGGCAGGAGGTCAAAGTGAAGCCCGACTCGAACGTCGAAACCTTCGTCGCGATGAAACTGCTCATTGATAACTGGCGCTGGAGCGGCGTGCCGTTTTATTTGCGCACCGGGAAAAATCTGCCGCAAAGCGCGAGCGAAGTGCGGATTCAATTCCGCCCCACGCCGAATGTTTTGTTCGCCGCGCAATGCGGTTCGCATCTTGATGCCAACGCACTCACCTTGCGCCTGCAACCGAACGAAGGCATTTCGCTGCACTTCAACGGCAAGGTGCCGGGCACGACCCTCGGTGTGCGACCCGTGCGGATGCACTTCAGCTACGACGCCGAATTTGGCGCTTACACGCCCGAAGCTTACGAACGGCTTTTGCTCGAAGCCATCGCCGGCGACGCGACGCTCTTCATCCGCCGCGACGAAGTGGAGACCGCATGGAAGATCGCCGACTCCATCCGCACCGGCTGGGAAAACAAGCCGCTGACGAACCGCGAATTTTACGCCGCCGGCACCTGGGGCCCGATCGCCGCCGACGACCTGCTCGCGCAAAGCGGCCACGAATGGCACGAGCCGCAGGTGATAAAATAAATTTCTAATCACCCATGGCGAATTACGAATTGATTTCATTTGAGACGGCCGACGAGCTCGCCCGCGCCGCCGCCGGCGCGTGGCTGGATGAAATCGAAGCGGCCAATCGCGCGGGCAAATTGCATTGCGTCGCGCTTTCCGGCGGGCGCATCACGCAAAAATTTTTCACCGAAACCGTCGCGCAGGCCAAGGTGCGCCAAATTTCTTTTGAAAATTGTCACTTCTTCTGGGCGGACGAGCGCTGCCTGCCGCCGACCGATCCGGAAAGCAATTTCAAACTCGCCAACGATTTGTTGTTTTCCAAATTGGAAAATATTTCGGAAAAACAAATTCACCGCCTGCGCGGCGAAGATTCAACTTCAGCCGCCGTGAAAATTGCCGAAGCAGAGGTGTGTCGCATCGCACCCCAAAATCAAAACGGCCAGCCGGCGTTGGATCTGGTTTTGCTGGGCATGGGCGAGGACGGTCACGTCGCTTCGTTATTCCCGAACGCGGGGCCGGAAGTTTTAAATTGTGCGACGACATTTCTGGCGGTGGCGAATTCGCCCAAGCCGCCGCCAACACGGATTTCGCTGAGTTATTTGGCCATCGCCAACGCGCGGCAGGTGTGGGCGCTGGTCTCCGGCGCGGGCAAGGCCGAGGCGCTGCGCGCGACGCTGCAACCGGACGGAGCGACGCCGCTGGCGCGCGTGATTCGTCTGAGAAAAGTGACAAAAATATTTTCGGATTTGGTGCAAAAATAATTTGCATCCGGCGAGGGCATAAGCGAAGAATGGGGTGTCAGGAAGCGTCAGACTCTTTGAAAAATAAATTTAAATTGTTTGAACCTTTTCGTCGCGGATGGCGTCTGAGTTGGTAACAGATTTTGATTTCGCTGTCCGTTTAGGGTTGGCATAAAGGTTTTGCTTGCGGCGCGGCTCGGACAGCGACCCCAAGTTGGTCGCGTCGCCCTTCTGAACGCCTTGGTGAAGGCGTATAAACCTTATCACCACAGAGCCGGACGCAAGTCCGGCTCTTTTTTTATTTTTAAATTTAAGAGCGGCCGCCCGCCGTTTCGACTCGGAATTCTGCGTTGCTTGAACCATCCAAAAAGTTTACGCTTTGCAGTCATGAAACATCAGCTCGATTTCGAAAAGCCCATCATCGAACTGCAAAACAAACTGACCGCCCTGCGCGAACATCCCGAACAGCATTCGCTCGGCATCAGCTTCGAAGAAGAGATTTTGCTCATCGAAAAAAAAATCGAGGAGACGCGCCGGCAGATTTTTTTGCATTTGACCCCGTGGCAGCGCGTCCAACTGGCGCGTCACCCCAAACGGCCTTACACGCTGGATTATTTTTCGCGCGCCTTCACAGATTTCCAGGAGCTGCACGGCGACCGGCTGTTTGCGGAGGATCGCGCGATGGTCGGCGGTTTTGCCAAACTCGGTGAACATCACGTGCTCGTCATCGGCACGCAAAAAGGGCGCGACACGAAGGAAAATATTTTGCGCAACTTCGGCTCCGCGCATCCCGAAGGTTATCGCAAGGCACTTCGCCTGATGAAGCTGGCGAACAAATTTGGTCTGCCGATCATCACGCTGATTGACACCGCCGGCGCGTATCCGGGCGTCGCGGCAGAGGAACGCCACATCGCCGAGGCCATCGCGGTGAACCTGCGCGAAATGACCTTGCTCGAAGTGCCCATCATCACCGCCGTCATCGGCGAAGGCGGTTCCGGCGGCGCGCTCGGCATCGGCGTGGCCGACCGCGTGTTGATTTTGGAGAACGCCTATTATTCCGTCATCAGCCCCGAAGGTTGCGCGGCGATTTTGTGGAAAGACCGCGCCAACGCCGCGAAAGCCGCCGCCGCTTTGAAAATCACCGCGAACGATCTGTTGCAGCTCAAGCTCGTGGACGAAATCGTGCCCGAACCGCTCGGCGGGGCGCAGACCGATTACGCGTTGTCCGCCGCCAATCTGAAAACGGTTTTGTTAAAGCATCTCGATGAAATTTTGCAGTTGCCGGTGGCAGACCGTTTGAAACGCCGCTATGAAAAATTCCGCGCGCAAGGCCATTTCATTGAGAAAGCCGAGGACCTTGGCGAAATGAAATCCACCAAAAATGCGGAGCCGGTGGCGGCCTGACCCCATGCTTTATCCTTTTATATTCCAGTCCATTTTCAAGGAGCGCATCTGGGGCGGGCGCGAACTGGAACGGCTGTTCGCCAAAAAAATTCCCGCCGGCAAACCTATCGGCGAAGCTTGGGAAATTTCCGACCGGCCCGGCGACGCCAGTGTGATTGACAACGGCCCGCTCGCGGGAAAAGATTTGCGCTGGCTGATGCAAAATCACGCGGCGGAAATTCTCGGCGATGCGAAACCGGCCGCCGACGGACGCTTTCCCCTGCTCTGCAAAATTCTGGACGCGCGCGAAAAATTGTCGCTGCAAGTGCATCCGCCCGCGCACAAAGCTGCCGAACTCAAAGGCGAGCCGAAAACGGAAATGTGGTTCATCGCCGACGCCGCGCCGACCGCGAGTTTGTATGTCGGTCTGAAAAACGGCGTGACGCGGGCAGACTTCGAGAAAAAAATTGCCGCCGGCAGCGTGGCCGATTGTTTTCACAAAATTCCCGTGCGCGCGGGCGACACGATGTTTCTGCCCAGCGGCCGCGTCCATGCCATCGGCGACGGCCTGGTGATCTTTGAGATCCAGCAAAATTCGGACACGACTTATCGCGTATTCGACTGGAACCGCGTCGGCCTCGACGGCCAGCCGCGCGAACTGCACCTCGCGCAATCGCTTGCCAGCATTGATTTTGCTGACTTCGAGCCGAGGCTGGTGGAAACAAAATTTGCGGGCGATCAGATTAAAACGCGTTCGCTGGTGAACGATCCGTTGTTCAACGTCGAGACGTGGAAAATGAATTCCGGCGCGAGTGGTTTATTGAAACCGAAGAAATTGCAGATCATCGCGGCAACGAGCGGCGCAGTTGAGATCAACAGGGGGGCAACCGCGGTGAATTTGTCGGCGGGAGATTTTTGTTTGATTCCCGCGAGTCTGGAGCGGACGGAAATTGTGGCGAAGTCCGATGCGACTTTATTGCGAGTCGAAGCAAACTGATTTAATTCGACGACAAATCCTCCGGCATTTGCGACAGCAATTTATTTTTCCAGCCGCCTTTGGATTTTAAAATCCTCGGCCAAAGCTGTTCCGGCGGCGTGTCGAACACCAGTTCGACGGACGCGGGAAACGTGAGCCAGGATTTGCGTTTCATTTCGTTTTCCAACTGGCCGGGGCTCCAGCCCGCGTAGCCGGCGAAGAGCCGCACTTTTTTCGCGACCGAAAAAGATTCGCCGATTTCCATCAATTCGTCCAAGGAATGACCGAGCGCGAGGTCCGGCATGACGTCGGCTTCGGGAATAAAATTATCCGTGTGCAGAAAGCTCAAGGCGGAAGGCTGCACGGGCCCGCCGAGAAACAACGGACATTTTTTGAGATTTTCCGGCAGGTCGGCAACGATCATCTCGCCGACGGTTTTGCCGACCGTGCGGTTCAGCACGAGGCCGAACGCGCCGTCGGCATTGTGTTCACAGACGAGGAGCACGGTGCGATGAAAAAACGAGCCGGCCAGATCTCCGCCGTCCAGCAGCAGTTTGCCTCGCAGAAATTTTTCCGGCGCGCTCATCGCTGAAACCAATGTGCCTCAGGAAAAGAAAACTGCAAAAGAAAAATGGCGCGGCCGAAATTTATAAGGAAAACAAAAAAAGCAGGAACCGGAATCAAATTCCTGCGTTCCTGCTTTTCAATTTATTTTTTTGCGATTACAGCGCCTTGACTTTTTTCAAAATTGCGGCGGCGTCAATGCCGAACGCGGCCATGAGTTCCGCGGCGTGGCCGGAGCGCGGGATGCCCACGACGGCAAGCTTGTGCACTTTGATGCCTTCGCTGCTCAATTCGCCCGCGACGGCGTCGCCGAGGCCGCCTTCGGAGTAATGATCTTCCACCGTGATGACCGTGTTGCCGGTTTTTTTCGCGGCGGCGAGAATGACATCTTTGCCGAGCGGCTTGATGCTGTATGCGTCAATGACCGTGACGTTGATGCCTTCAGCTTTCAAAGTGTCAGCCGCCTTCAACGCTTCAAACAATGTGACGCCGGCGCCGACAATGGTGACTTTCGTTCCTTCGCGCAAAACTTTCGCGCCGCCGACGGGGAATTTTTCGTCGTTGCCGTAAATGACGGGCGTTTTCGGACGGGAGGTGCGCAGGAACGCGACGCCTTTCAAAATCGCCATTTGTTCGAGCAATTTTTCCGTGGCGACGGCGTCCGCCGGATACAAAACCGTGCTGCCGACCACCGCGCGCATCATCGCCAAATCTTCGAGCGCCATCTGCGACGGACCGTCTTCGCCGATGCTGATGCCGACGTGCGAACCGACGAGTTTCAAATTGGATTGCGAAATGCCGGCGACGCGAATCTGGTCCGCCGCGCGGGTGAAAAACGCCGCGAAGGTCGAGGCGAACGGCACATGGCCGCGCGTGCCGTAACCAATGGCGACGGCCACCAGGTTTTGTTCCGCGATGTAACATTCGGTGGAACGTTCGGGAAATTTCTTGAAGAATTTTTCCGCGTAAGTGGAATTTTTCGTGTCGCCGTCGAACGCATTGATGCGCGGATCGGCGTCACCGAGACGGACGAGCGCAGTGCCGTAAGCTTCGCGCGTGGCAATCAAATCACCGAGTTTGTAGCTGATCGCGGGATAGCTCGCGGGCGCGGTGAGATTCGGCGCAGGCAAGGGCGACGGCGCGGGAATCGCGACCTCGAGACCGGACTTGGCGCTCGGCTGAAGTTCGGCGAGCGCCTGCGCGGCTTCGTCTTTGCTCAAGGGTTTGCCGTGCCAGCCATCTTTGTCCTGCAAAAAGGAAACGCCCGCGCCTTTGAAAGTTTTGGCAATGATGACGAGCGGCTTGTCGTCAAGACCAACACCACCGAGCACTTCGACAATTTCTTCGATGTCGTGGCCGTCCACGACTTCCACGCGCCAGCCGAACGCCTCAAAGCGTTTTGCATAAACGCTGATGTCGTGACCGAACGCGGTCGCCTGACTTTGGCCGAGACGATTGGCGTCTACGATGCCGATCAAATTGTTCACCTTGTAAACGCCCGCGAGCGACGCGGCTTCCCAAATGGCGCCTTCGGCGATTTCGCCGTCGCCCATCAAAACGTAGGTGTTGTAATCCAGCTTGTCCTGCCGTGCGGCGAGCGCCATGCCAAGACCGACGCCAAGGCCCTGGCCGAGCGAACCAGTCGCCACATCGGCGAACGCGAGGCGCGGCGTGGGATGCCCTTCAAGGTCGTTGCCAAACTGGCGGAGTTTCAGCAACTCAGGAATTGGAATGAAACCGTTTTCGGCCCACGCGGCATAAAGCAGCGGCGCGGCATGGCCTTTGGATAAAATGAAACGGTCGTTGTTGTAATAGTGCGGATTCTTCGCATCATATTTCATGTGGCCGAAGAACAACGCCGCCACCAAATCTGCCGCCGAGCAGCACGAAGTCGGATGTCCGCTGCCGGCCGCCGTGGTCGCCTCAATGGAATGGATGCGCAACGTGTTGGCGATCCCTTTCAACAATTCAATGTCCGTTTCAATCATAAATAAGTTCACTAGCTTAAATGATGAATGGCGAAAGCCAAGACTGAAATCGGCCAACGCGCGTCCCGCAAATCAGACATCCGACCGCGCGAAATTTTTCGCGGCACAGTTTAGCGAGCCAACAATGCGAGCGCCGCTTCGGCCATTTTCGGCGCCGTTAATCCGTGTTTTACGTAAAGTTCTTCCGCGAGATACGCGGACTGGCCAAACTCGTTTTTGATGCCGAGCGATTTCATCGTGTGAGCCATACCAGAATTGGAGAGCGCGTGCGAAACCTGCGCACCCATGCCGCCGATCACCTGATGATCTTCAATGGTCACGATTTTGCCGCCGCAATTTTTCACCGCCATGCCGATGGTTTCGAGATCAACTTGATTGACGAACGGATTGCTGATGACCGTGGCTTTGACGCCTTTCGCCGCGAGAAGTTTGCCGGCTTCAATTGCCTTGTTGACCAGCACGCCACTGCCGATGAGCACGACGTCGGTGCCCGTGGACAAAACCTGCGCTTTGCCCCACGGATATTTTGCGCCTTCGATCCACGTGAGCGGATAATTTTCGCGGCCGACAAAAAACAGATAACTGTTGCCATCCTTGCCCGCCGCGCGGTCGGCGGCGAATTGATGAATAGCTTGATACATCAGCGATTCCGCTTCATCCGCGCAACTAGGCGCGATGACGACCGTGTGCGGAATGGCGCTGGTCGCGGCAAAATAAGTCGTGGCCTGATGCGACGCACCGTCCGCCGCGTCCTGAAAACCGACGTGCGAAAACATCGCGATCACGGGCGCTTGCGAGAGCGCGGCCATCGTCAGTGGCAAATTTCCCTTGGTAATGCCGAACTGGCCGAACGTGTCCACGATCGGAATGAAACCGGATTTCGACAGACCCGCGCCGACGCTGATCATGTTCGACTCGGCGATGCCGACTTCGATGAAGCGCTCAGGAAAACTTTTTTGGAACAAGCTGATGCCGGTCGAACCTTGCACGTCGGCGGAAACGGAAAAAACCGGCAAACCTTCGGTCGCCGCGCGCACCGCGGCTTTCGCGAGACCCGCCTGAACTTTGTCGGTCTTCGGTTTGGCCGTTGCAGGAACACCGGCCGCCGCGTCGGCCTTGGCTTTTTTCGCCGCTTCCGATTTTTCCCAGTCGGCGCGGAGCGATTTTGCCCACGCCATCAGTTCGGCCGGCACCGTGTCATTTTTGAAAAGCTCGGTCATCCAGTCGCAAATTTTTTCGCCGTTCGCGAGCGGGAAGCCGTGGCCGCCGGCGGCATTTTCCTCGGTCGCCTTGATGCCGCAGCCTTTAACTGTTTTAAAAATCACGCAGACGGGTTGCTTCGGATTCGCTTTCGCAGCGGCGATGGCTTTTTCAACGGCGAGATAAACTTCCGGCAGATCATTTCCGTGCGGCACATAAATCACATTCCAGCCGAGCGCGGCCATGGCGGCAAACGTCGGTTCCATCGAAAAAGAATCTTTGGTGATGCGGCCGGAAAGTTTGGTGTCGTTGTCGGAAACGAAAAGCACGAACGGGCTCAAACGATCTTTCGCGGCCAGGCCGGGAATCGCCGCGAACGCTTCCTTGGCTTCGCCTTCCATGCTTGCGCCGTCCGAAATGAGACACAGCGTGACACGATCCCGCTTCGCCACTTTGTCGCCGATGGCGAGACCTTGCGCCTGCGGCAGCGATGATCCGAGCGGGCCGTTGCTCATCAGCACGCCTTCGGGATTGAGATGCGATTCGCCGTGGCCCGTGAGCTTGCTCGTGATGCTGCGAAAACCTTTCAGCGTGTCAAACGTAATGCCGTCAAAGCCATAAAGTGCGCGCACTGCATACACGCCGTTTTCCGCGTGGCCGGCGTCGTTGATAAAATTAAAGGCCGCATGCCACTCGCGATTTTGCGTCGCAAACATGATGCCATGAATCGCCGCGTTCATTTCCGCGAACGCCGCCGGGCCGCCCCAATGACACGCCGCGCCGCCGACCACCGCGTGCACATCCATCAACGCCACCAGCGCCCGGGTCGCGCGCGGATCGGCCAGTGTGATTTCCGTGCCGGCGGCGTTTTTCACGCGCACGGAAAATTTCGGCGCGGTGGTGGGCGTCGGCGCGAGTTTGGATTTCAAATTGAGCGGCGCAAGCGGCGGCGCTTCGACAGGTTTGACAATGGAAGTATCAGCAGCCATGATTTTTTAATAAAGTTAAGAAAATATATTCCAAGAATTCCATCCAAAAAGGAAGCCGGATTATTTTGAAAAAGCTGCAAACTGTTTCAGCTTTCGCAACCGTCCTTTTCCTCGCGCGCAATTCCAGCCGGCGCAAAAAAAATCTATGGCGCGGGCAAATCGTGGCCGGTCACGGAACACGACGGCAGTTCGCCCACGGCATTGATCGTGTAAACACCGCCGGCCGGGCAAACCGGAAAATTTCCGCCGGGAAGATAGGGCAACAAATCTTGCGCGGTCGGCACGGCGGCATCGGTTTTATTTTTTTCGAGCGCCCATTGCTGCTTGGCCGCGTCAATCTGCCGGAGATTATTGACACAGGCCGTGCGCTGAAGCGTGGCCGCGTGGGCGGCGGCGATCTCCTGATTCTCGCTCTGCAACTGCGCCAAATGCTCCTGCTGCAACTCCAGCGCCGTTCGCGCTGTCGTGAGATGCTGCGCGTTCTGCTGGCTTTCAGCGCGCAACCGGTCGTTGTCCGCCTGCAAGGTCACGAGCTGGTTGGTGAGAATTTCGTTCTGCTTGCGGAGCCGCAAAATTTCCGAGGCCTGCAATCCCGTGTTGGAATTTTTCAGCTCGTCCAATTCGGCGGCCAGTTGCCGGTTGTCATGCTGCGCCGTTTGCAGATTGATTAAGAGGGCATCCTTCTCGTGGTTCGCCCGGAACAGCAGGAGTTCCGCGACGACCATCAACGCGAGGCACAACCAGGCAAACCAGCGTTTCAGATTCATGTTTCAACGTGTTGTCGCGCTTTTGGCGGAAGAGGTCAACCTGAAATCAACCGGTCAGCGTGGCGCGCTGGCCGGGGTTGCGCCCAAAGCGTTCACCATTTTAATTTGTTCGGGATTCATTTTGCCGAGCAGTTCCTCGCCTTTTTTTTGCGCGGCGAGATTGCCCTGGGCGGCGGCGCGCTGCGCCCATTTGTAGGCCTCGACGAAATTGCGCATCACGCCCTCGCCTTTTTCAAAGCAGCCCGCGAGATTGAATTGCGCATCGGCGCTGCCATGTTCGCCGGCCTTGCGCCACCATTTCACCGCCGTGGCAAAATCTTTCGGCACGCCGCGCCCGAGGTAAAACGCCGCGCCGAGGCAATATTCCGCGCCGACATTTCCCTGCGCCGCCGCCTGGGAAAACCATTCGACGGAGCGCGCTTCATCTTTGTCCACGCCCTGGCCATACATGAAACAAAAACCCAGATAACACTGCGCCTCGGGCTCGCCCAGTTCCGCCGCGCGCAGGAAGCATTTCACCGCCGCGACAAAATCCTTTTCGCGAAACAACGCCACGCCCATTTGCTGCTGCCATTGGGCATCGTCCACCCGCACCGGCGGCGCGGAGGGCGCGGCGGCGGGTGGCGCGGGGGGGATCGGCGGCGCGGTGGTGGCGACGGGCTTGGCGGCTTCCGGGTCGCGAAAAAAAATGTGCCCGCTCTTTTCGTCAATGTCCGTTTTGCATTTGAAAAAATCCTTTTGCCGGATCACTTCCTGAATGACGCGCTTTAAAATTTTCATCCGCCGGCTCAGCGCCCACGGATATAATTTATCCCATTCTGCGGCGGAACCGATGTGGATGACGCCCAGCACCACGCCGCCGCCGAATTCGGAAAAAAATTTGACGGCCCGCGCGCCCTCGTAATAGGCGACCTGGCCGTTGCCGCCGTCGGGCGGCAATTCCACGCGCCACTCGGTGAGCCGCGCCGGTTCATGCGTGTCGGGCGGTTGTTCGATGACCGGCTTGGCGGCGGCCTTGGCGGGCGGAGTCGCGGCAGACTCTGTTTTGGGCGGAGAAATTTTTGGCGCGGAAATTTCTGCGGGAATTTCTTTGACCGGTTCTTTCGCCAAAAACCTTGGCGTTACTTTTGGTTCAGCAAACGCGGGTTCCGGCACGGCGAGCGGCGTTTGCTGCTGGCAATGCGGGCAGGCGATGACGCACTTTTCGTTTGGCGGAAGCTGATTGGCGTCAAATTCAATACCGCCCTTGCAGTGCAGGCACTCGCATGTCACGTAACGCGGCTCGGTTGGTTCAACGGGCAGGTTCACGTTCTCGATGTTTTTATCAAGAGCAAGACTGTTCCAAGTTCCCCGATTTTAGACAATAAAAATCATGCACGCACCGCTTCGTGAAAACATTTTGAGCGCAAAAAATTTTGCCCGCAATTGCCAAAAAGAAATTCCCTCCGTGCCGGCCCTTGGAAACCCACACAGTTTTTGCGAGATAAGCGCTAATTCAAACGAAGCATTTCCGTGCCATCCATCCGCTTGGACAAATCAATCGGGTCGCCCACGGACACCTGCAGCGGATTCACCTGATAGGCCCAGACTTGAAAATGCGTGAGATTGGCCTCGCCATAAATCGTCGCAAAGGCGCCATCCACCGCGTCCGCACCATGCGCGACCTTGACGCGGCCGATGCGCGGCACGTTGAAACGCGCGTCGAAGGTGAGCCATTCCTGGCCGAGATAAACTTCGCAATACGCGTGAAAATCCATCGGCGTGCCGGGATCGTTGAAGCCGATATCCGGCAAATGGCCGGTCACGTAGCGCGCCGGCAAATTGAACGCGCGGCACAGCGCGATGACCGCGTGGGCAAAATCGCGGCAGACGCCATGCCGCCGCGCGATCACCTCCGACGCGGAAAGATCCGGTCGCCCGGAACCAAAGCGATATTCAATATTGTTGTGAACCCAGTCGCAGATCGCCTGCACGCGCGGCAGGCCGTGCTGGATTTGGCCGAACTGGTTCCACGCAAAATTCAGCAGCTTGTCCGAATCGCAATAACGGCTCGGCAGCGTGTAGCGCAATAATTCATGCGGCAGTTGGCCCACCGGAATGATGTTGCCGAGAATGAAGCGGCTGTCCGGCAGCGAAGAAACGGCGACCAGCGCGTCGTGCCGGATTTCGTTGCGTCCCGGCATGAACGTCGAGCGGTAAGTGATGTTCCCGTGCGAGTCTTGAAATTCATACGACGGCAGGCCGATGCCGAACGAGAGCCGTTCCTGCATCACGAGAATTTTGCCTTCGAGCCGCGGCTTGAGCACGAAGAGCACCGAGGTGGGCACGGTGGTTTCGTAGGCCAAATTGCAGCCGACGCGGACGGTGATGTTGAGCGGCGACCAATTCATAGTCGAACAAGGTCGCATGTTTTTATAAAAAGACCATGGGGTAAAACCCGAAGGATGGTGCGCACGGCGGGGGTCGAACCCACAACCTTCGGCTTCGGAGACCGACGCTCTATCCAATTGAGCTACGCGCGCAGCGCCCATAGATTAGCGACCGGTCCATCGTTGCTCAAACCTATTCTCGCGGTTCCATTCTGCCATGGCCGCAACGCGTGACGGGAATTCGAATCAAATAAAAAAGGGACCGCCTGGCGGCGGTCCCTCGTGAAGAATGTTTATTGGTTTTAGTTTTTTGGAGCCGCGGCCGCAGGGGCGGCGTCCGTAGCGGCGGGCGGCGTGGGCTGCGGACGCTGGCGCATGCCGGGCCCCATTTTTTGCCATTTGGCAAATTGTTCCGGCGTCAGAATGTCTTTCAGCTTGGCGGTCGCGGCCTCCCGGATTTCCTTGGCTTTGGCGCGTTTATCTTCCGGTGCCACGCTGGTGTCCGCGCGCAAATCGCGCTGTTTCTGCTGCATTTCATCAAAGACCGCCTTGACCTTCGGCTTCTGGTCATCAGTCAATTCCAATTGCTTCGCGATGGTGTCGAAGTTCGGGCGGGCACGCATGCCGCCGCCGGGCGGTGCGCCTGCCGGCGGGGTATTGGTGTTATCCTGCGCCTGCAAGGCCACGCTGCCAGCGAATAGGCTGCCCGCCACGAGCGCGGCCAAGGCAAATGTTTTGTTCAATTTCATAATTTAATTTATTGGTTTTTGGGTGCAAAACCACCGCGATTGTTGCGATGGATTTAGCAGACAAGACGAGACGTTGGATTAAAGGTTACAGCGTTCGCAAAACGGCAGCCGCGGCGCGAATGGTCTGCTCGATGTCACCCGCCGTGTGCGCGGTGGAAATAAAACCCGACTCAAACTGCGATGGCGCAAGATAAACGCCCGCGTCCAGCATGCCATGGAAAAATTTCTTGAACCGTTCGCGGTCGCTCCGCATCGCATCCGCCACGTTGTGCACCGGCTCGCTCGTGAAATAGCCGCAGAACATCGAGCTGCAGCGGTTGAACCGCATGGGAATTTTCGCGAGCGCGGCGGCGTCCTTCATTCCGGTTTCCAGTTGCGCGCCGCGTTCTTCCAGCAGCGCGTAGGCATTTTGATTTTCCGCTTTCCGTTTTCCGCTTTCCGCTTTTCCATCCAATTCTTCCAGATTCGCAATGCCCGCCGCCATCGCCAGCGGATTGCCGCTCAACGTTCCGGCTTGATACACCGGCCCGAGCGGCGCGAGATAATCCATGATCTCCGCGCGCCCGCCAAAGGCGCCGACCGGCAGCCCGCCGCCGATGACTTTGCCGAACGTGGACAAATCCGGCGTAATGTTGAAACGCTCTTGTGCTCCGCCACGCGCGAGGCGAAAGCCCGTCATCACTTCGTCGAAAATCAACAACGCGCCGTCCGCTTTCGTGATCTCGCTTAAAAATTCCAGGTAGCCCGGCTGCGGCAAATACAAACCCGCGTTGCCCGGCACCGGTTCGACGATGATGCCGGCGATCTGATTTTTGTTCGCCGCAAAAATTTGTTTCACCGCGTCGAAATCGTTGAACGGCGCGACGATGGTGTGCGACGTGAACGCTGCCGGCACGCCCGCGCTGTCCGGCTGACCAAATGTCAGCGCGCCGCTGCCCGCTTTCACCAGCAGCGAATCCACGTGACCATGATAACAGCCGTCGAATTTGATGATCTTGTCGCGTCGCGTAAATCCGCGCGCCAGCCGGATCGCGCTCATGCACGCTTCGGTGCCGCTGCTCGTCATGCGGATTTTTTTCACGCTCGGCACGCGCTCGCAAATCAGCTTCGCCATCGTGACTTCGAGCGGATTCGGGATGCCGAAGCTGGTGCCGAATTCGGCGGCCGCTTTCACCGCGGAAATGATTTTCGGATGCGCGTGGCCCAAAATCGCCGGTCCCCACGTGCAGACATAATCGGTCAAAACATTGCCGTCCACATCCCAGACTTTGGAACCGCTGGCCCGATTGACAAAAAAGGGATTGCCGCCCACGGCGCGAAACGCACGCACCGGCGAATTGACGCCGCCGGGAATATATTTCAACGCCTCCGCAAAAAGCTTTTCCGATGCAGTCCGATTCATGCGCATAAATTAACCACGAAGAGACAAAGACACAAAGCCAACAATTGAACTTCAGCAAAACAATCTTGCCACCGTTGCCGCCGCCGATTCGCCGGACTCGAGTTCAATCCACGCGCAATTTCCGTGGCGGCGGAACCACGTCAGTTGCCGTTTGGCGAACTGGCGAGTTTTGATTTTCACGAGCTCAATCGTCTCCGCCAAATCACGTTCGCCGCGCAAATGCTCCGCCACCTGCCGGTAGCCGATGGCCTGCAGCGCAAATTTATTTTCCGCCAGCCCGCGTTTCAAAAGCTGCTCCGTTTCCGCGACCAAACCGCGCCGGAACATTTCATCCACGCGCACGTTGATGCGGCGATGCAACTCATCCGCCGGACGCGTGAAGCAGAAATAATCTTTGGACTTTGGACTTTGGACTTTGGACGGCTCTGATTTCCACTCCGCCCGCTGCTGCGAAAATGGTTTTCCCGTCAGCCGAATGACTTCGACAGCACGAACCACACGGCGCGGATTTTGCCGGTCAATTTTTTCAAACGTCGCCGGGTCGCGGGCGCGCAACTCTTCCAATAAATTTTTCAACGGCGCCGTTTCCAGCTCGGCGCGCAATTTGGCATCGGTGGGGGGCGCAGCGCCGAGGCCGTCGCGAAACGCCTTGAAATAAAGGCCGGTGCCGCCGCAAAAAACCGGCGTTTTATTTCGCGACTGAATTTCCGCGGCCGCCGCTTGCGCGAGCCGGACAAATTGCGCGGCGTCGAAGGCGGCGGTCAAATCACAGACATCAATGAGGTGATGGGGAATCCTTTTTTGCTCGGCGGGACTTGGCTTGGCGGTGCCGATGTCCAGTCCGCGATAAACCGACATGGAATCGGTGGAAATAATTTCGCCGCCAATTTTTTCCGCAAGCTGAAGCGCAATCTCGGATTTGCCGACGGCAGTCGGCCCGGCCAGGAAAACCGGAGTGGAGACAGAATTCACAGAATTAAAACGAAGACGAAAGCATTTTTGTTTCTCGATTCCACGGTTTTAATTCTGCTCATTCTGTAAATTCGGTTCAAAAAATCAGATGGGTTTTGGCACCGGATTGCGGCGCGCCAGCACGATCGCCAGCACGAGGCCGGCGACAAAAATCGGCACGCTCAACAGTTGCGCTGAAGTGAGGCCGGCGTGGACGTGGTCGGTGGGATAGTCGCCGCGAAAATATTCGGCGATGGAACGGAAGACGGCATAGACCATCAAATAGGTGGCAAAAATCTGGCCGTCGAATTTTTTGCGGCGGAACAGCCCCGCGAGAAAAATGTAGAGCACCAAATTCAGCAGCGCGTCGTAGATTTCCGTCGGGTGCAGCGGCACGTCCAGCGGCGTGCCGGAGAGCTCGTGCGTTTGCGGATTGGTGAAGGTCAGGGCCCACGGCAGATCGCACGCGCGACCGTAGCAGCAGCCGTTGAGCAGGCAGCCGATGCGCCCAAAAACACTGCCCAACGCGATGCTCGGCGCAAACACATCGGTCAATTTCCACAGCGGCAATTTTTTCCAATGGATGTAAATCATGGCGGCGATGGTGCCGCCGAGAAAACCGCCGTAGTAAACCAGTCCGCCGTGCTGGATCATGAAAATTTCAGAAATGGGGCCGCCCGCAAATTCGGTTTTCCAATAGGTCGTCACATAAACAAACCGCGCGCCCAAAATGCTGCCGAGCATGAGCCACAGCGTGATGTCGGAAATGGTTTCGGCCGCCACGTTCACGCGGCGGGCGCGGAGGGTGGCCGTCCACAGGCCGGCCATGAAGGCGAGCGCCATCATCACGCCATACGAGCGGATGGGCAGCGAGCCGAGATGAAACGCAATCGGATGCACGCGGGGAAATTAGCGGCTGGCGGCCCAAATGGAAAATTCAAACTGCCGTCAGTTCAGGTTCGTCGCCATGTTGGTGCGCGAATTTTTCGGGGTCGCGTGGGGCAGCAGATTCGGCGGCGGCAACGGCAGCACGGCCGGCGGCAGCGGCGGCCAGAGCGGCACGTGCGCCACGAGGTCGCGCCAAGATTGGCGTTCCGCGGGCGACATTCGCGACCAGCGTTCCGCATTTTTCAAAAATTCCGCGCGTTCCGCCGCGCTCATGCCGGCGAACTTGGCGTAGTTGCGCACGCATTCGCGGCGTTGCAGCGGCGGCAACTGCTCGAACGATTCCAGCGTCTTTTCCATTTGCGCGCGCTCGCTGTCGGAGAGCGTGGTGAGCGTCACCGTTTTTTCCTCCGGCGTGAGTTCAAAAAACTGGTTGAACTGTTCAGAAATTTTGGCGGCATCGGCGGAAATATTATTCGTCGTCTCGACGTGCGCGAAGTAATGCAGCGCGCGGTCGTTGGCGAGAAATTCCTGCTGCAATGGCGGCGGCAGCAAATCCCATTGTGTCAGCCGCGTCTCGACGAGGCCGCGCAAATCTGCGGGCACCTGCGCGAGGCGCGGATCGCGCTCGGCCGGCGCGAGCCGCAGCAGCGGCGTGAGATACCAGCGCAACTCCGTGGCGCGCAGGCGCAATTCGCGTTCGTCCGGGCCGAGCGCCTGATACTCGCGCACTTTCGCAAGGATGCGCGCACGGATTTCGGGGGTGCGATTGGTCAAATAATTTTCCCGCTCGCGGGGCGACATGGCGAGCAGTTCCCGGAAAACGGTCACGGGCGAGTGCAATTGCGGCACGGGCGGCTGCAAATTGATGCTGGCAGAAATCAGCGGGGCCGGCGGCAGCGGCGGATTTTGTGCGCGGCTGGAAATTGCCACCAGCGCGGCGGCCAGACAAAGAACTGACTGGCGGGCCAAACTCATTGCATCAACGTGAGCAGTTGATCATCCGCGTGCTGGCTCATGCGTTGGATGGCGTCAAAATTATTCAGCGCGTCCACGCTCGGCAACGGCTGCGCCGCCGCCATCTGTGCGATATTTTTCGCCAACGCGGTCCGCTGCGAATTCCCTTCGTAACGCTGGACGCTGATGCCCGCAAAAATCAACATGGCCGCCGCCACTGCGACGCGCGGCCAGAGCAAACGCCAGTTCCATTGGCTGCGATGAGACCGCGCGGCAGCGGCGGCTTCCAGTTCGATGGCCGCCATCACGCGGACAGTAAAATTTGAGGCGACCGGCGCATCGGGAATTTTCGCGAGGATGTCCGTCAATTGCGCTTCCAAGGCCAGCTCCGGTTTGCCGCGCAAGGCGGACCGTTCGGCCGCGGAAAGTTTCCGCCGCCACAGCGATTCGCTTGAATCTGAAGATTTGTTTTCCATCGCTGAAAATTAAAAACCAAGCCCCGGCCAAAGTTGCAAAAAAATTTCCGGTTGCAGACTGTTCAAATTCCGGCGATTCCGGTAGCTTTTTGCTGCTGACCGGAGCCTTGCTAAAAAACCCGCCGCTGCCACTAACCAAAATATGCGGTGCCAATGCCAAAAAAAGCGAAGCGGCACTTCGTCGCGATTCTGCTAGACTGCGGGTCGTAGCATTAACCGATGAATGTCATGGAACCAAAACCGCCGGCGGTAAAAAATGTTTTGACCGCGCGCGAACGCTTCAATCGCGCCGCGCGCTGCTTGCCGGTGGACCGACCGCCGCTGTGGCTCATGCGTCAAGCTGGCCGCGCGTTGCCCGAATATCGCAAGCTCAAGGAGACTTATACCTTCGTCCAACTCGTGCAGAATCCTGAGCTCGCCGTCGAAGTCACCTTGCAGCCCGGGCGGCGTTTCGGCTTTGATGCCGCGATTTTGTTCAGCGACATCCTCGTGATTCCCGAGGCGATGGGACAAACGTATCATTTCAAGGAAACGGGCGGTGTGCAGATGGATTTTGCCGTGACGACCAAGGCGGACATCGAAAAACTTTCCGTCGAACGCGTTGTCGAGCGACTGAGCTATGTGGACCAAGCGCTGCGAATTCTGCGCAAAGAACTCGGCGACAAAACCGCGCTGCTCGGTTTCACCGGTTCGCCGTGGACGCTCGCAACCTTCATGATGGAAGGCGCGAGCGTGCCGAAATACAGCCGCGCATTGCAACTCTTCCGCGAAGATCCGAAAACCTATTTTGCGCTCGCGGAAAAACTCACCGCCGCCGTCACCGCGTATTTGCAGATGCAGATCGCGACGGGCGTGGATGCCGTGCAAATTTTCGACAGCCACGGCGGCCATTTGGCCGCGACGGAATTTCAGGAAGCTTCCGGCCGTTGGACCAATCAAATCATCGCCAACCTCGGCAGCAAAGTTCCGGTCATCAATTTCTCGCTCGGCACGCACGGCAACTGGTCCGATCTCATCGCCAGCGGCGCAAATGTGCTCGGCATTGATTGGCAAACCTCCATTGCCGAAGCACGGAAAATCATTCCGGCGCACATCGCGATGCAGGGAAATTTGTCTCCCGTGCACATCGCCGAATCCACGCCGGAAGTGGTCGCGGCGGAAACGAAAAATATTTTGGAAGCCATGCGCGGCCGCCCCGGACACATTTTCAACCTCGGCCATGGTTTGACCCCGGCGGCAAAACTGGAAAACATCGCCGCCTTGGTGGACACTGTTAAAAGTTTCAAATGAAAACGCTCAACGTCGATCTTGATCTGGTGAAAAAATACAACGTGGCCGGTCCGCGTTACACCAGCTATCCGCCGGCGACCAAGTTCACCGACACGGTGACGTGGGATCAGCTTTCCGAAAAGATTGAGTTCAATAACCAGACGCCGCGCGATCTCTCGGTTTATTTTCACATCCCGTTTTGTGAGACGCTCTGCTGGTTTTGCGGCTGCACCACGGTCATCACGCTCAACCACGACAAAGGCCGTGATTACATTGATTATCTTGGCCGCGAAGTCGCCAAACTCGCGCCGCGTTTAAACAAAGATCGCAAGGCCGTGCAACTTCATTTTGGCGGCGGCTCACCGACATTTCTGCGCCCTGACGAAATTCGTCGGCTCGGCGAAATCATCCACAAGCATTTTACTTTTTCGCCGGACATCGAGGCGAGCGTGGAAGTTGATCCGCGCCGGCTCACGCGCGAACATCTCGTCGCGTTGCGTGAAATCGGTTTCAACCGCGCCTCAATGGGCGTGCAGGATTTCAATCCCGAAGTGCAACAGGCGATTCACCGCATCCAGCCGCGCGAAATGACGCAGCAGGCGATGGACTGGATGCGCGAGCTCGGCTTCGGCTCGATCAATCTGGATTTGATTTACGGCCTGCCGTTTCAGACGCCCGCGACCTTCAAAGAGACGATTGAAACCGTTTTGGAAATGAAGCCGGATCGGCTCGCCGTTTTCAGTTACGCGCATGTGCCGTGGATCAAACCCGCGCAAAAAATTCTCGAGGAAAAAATTCTGCCGACGCCGGAATCCAAACTGGAAGTGCTCAAGCTCGTCATTGAAAAACTCACGGCGGACGACCAGTATGTTTACATCGGCATGGATCATTTTGCGAAGCCGACGGATGAACTCACCATTGCGCAACGGAACAAAAATCTGCAACGGAATTTTCAGGGCTACAGCACGCGCGCCGGTTCGGACATTTATGCGTTCGGCATGAGCGCCGTGTCGCAAACGCCCGATGTTTATTGGCAAAACGAGAAGGAATTGCCGAAATATCAAACCGCCGTGGACGCCGGCAACGTGCCGTTGCAAAAAGCTTACATTGTAAGCGACGAAGACAAAATCCGCCGCGAAACCATCATGCGGACGATGTGCGATCTCTCGCTCGACTTCGCCGCGATGTCACAAAAATTTAATTTCAACTTTGCGCAGCATTTTGAAAAAGAACTCGTGGCGCTCGCGCCCTTCATCGCCGACGGACTCGTGAAAAAAACCGACGCCGGCCTCGAAGTCACGAATTCCGGCCGCCTTTTCATCCGCAACATCGCGATGTGTTTTGACAATACGCTCGGCGCGGCGAATGAACGACGGCATTCCAAGACGATTTAATTGGGCGAATGAAATCCGTCGCGATCATCGGCGCTGGCATCACGGGATTGACTGCGGCGTTTTATCTCAAACGCAAAGGGATTCCTGTCACACTTTTTGAAGCGGGTGGACGGGTGGGCGGCGTGATCCAGTCCATCCGCAAGGACGGTTTTCTCGCCGAGTTCGGACCGAACACGATTCTCGAAACGTCGCCGAAAATCGCGCAGCTCGTCCGCGATGCCGGACTGGAAACGCGTAAATTAAACACTGATCCAAAAGCCGAGGCGCGTTTTGTCGTGCGCTACGGTCGTCCGATTGAAATGCCCGGCAGGCCGCTCGGATTTTTCACCACGCCGCTGTTCACTGCCAAGGCCAAGTTTGCCGTGCTGCGCGAACCGTTCATCAAGCCACGACGTGACGGCGTGGAAGAAAGCATCGCCCAATTTGTGGTGCGCCGGTTCAACCAAGAATTTTTGGATCACGCGATTGACGCGCTGGTCGCGGGAATTTACGCCGGCGATCCGAATAAACTTTCGCTGCCGCACGCGTTTCCGAAACTCAAGGCGCTGGAAGACAATTACGGTTCGATGATCAAAGGCCAGATTTTTGGCGCGCGCGACCGGAAAAAATCCGGCGAAGTCGCCAAAGATCGCGCGGCGAAATTTTCCTTCGACGAAGGCTTGCAGGTTTTGCCGGACGCGCTGGCGGCGCAATTGGGCGATTCGCTGAAATTAAATTCACCCGTGACAAAGCTCACGCAAACGAAAGACGGCTGGCGCGTGACCACGGCGAGCGGCGAAGCGGAATTTGGCGCGGTGGTTTATTGCGGCACGGCGCACCGGTTGGCGGAGCTGGTGATTGAGGCGGCGCAGCAACGCCGCCCTACCGGAGCGTTTTCCGAAATCAGTTATCCGCCGGTGGCAAGCGTCGTCCTCGGTTTTCACCGCGAAGATGTGGCGCATCCATGCGCCGGCTTCGGTATGTTAATTCCAAAAATCGAAGGCTTCAAAATTCTCGGCACGATTTTTTCCTCGGCGCTGTTTCCGAATCGCGCACCCGCCGGCCATGTCAATTTGACCAGCTACGTCGGCGGCGCACGTTATCCCGAACTCGCTTCGTTGCCCGCTGACAAATTGGTGGAATTGGTGCTGGCCGATCTGCGCGTGCTGCTCGGTGTGAAAGGCAAACCGACCTTTGTGCACACGGCGTTCTGGCCAAAGGCGATTCCGCAATACAATGTCGGCTACGGCAAATACCGCGATTTGCTGACGGACATCGAAAGCAAAAATCCGAATCTGTTTTTCGCCGGACATTATCGCGACGGTGTTTCGCTGGGCGATTCCATTGTTTCGGGCGTGAACATCGCGGAGCGCGTTGGTAAACTTTTTTAACATGAGCAAAGCAATTTTGTTGGTCAATCTCGGTTCGCCGGACTCGCCGTCGGTCCCGGATGTGCGGCGTTACTTGAATGAATTTTTGATGGACGGACGCGTAATTGACACGCCGTGGCTGGTGCGGCGGTTGGTCGTCGGCTTGATTCTGATCAATCGCCCGAAAGAATCCGGCCACGCCTATGAAAAAGTTTGGACCAAGGAAGGTTCGCCGCTGGTCGTCACGAGCAAGCACGTGCAAGAACTTTTGCAAAAACGCGTCAGCGTGCCGGTGGAACTGGCGATGCGTTATCAAAATCCGTCCATCGAATCCGCTGTGAAAAAACTGGCGGCGAAAGGCGCGACGGAAGTTTTGTTGATCCCGCTGTTTCCGCATTACGCGATGTCGAGCTACGAAACGGCGGTCGTGCGCGTGCAGGAAGTCGTGGCGAAACTGGCGCCGCAGATAAAAATCACCGTGCAGCCGCCGTATTATGACCAGCCGGATTACATCGCGGCGCTGGTCGCGAGCGCGGCGGATTATTTCACAAAAGATTACGATCATCTTTTGTTCAGCTTTCACGGCATTCCGGAACGGCACATTAAAAAATCGGACACCACGGGTTGTCATTGCCTCGTCACGCCAAATTGCTGCGAGACGCCGAGTCCGGCGCACGCACATTGTTACCGGGCGCAATGTTATCGGACGGCGGCGTTGTTTACCGAAAAGGCCGGCGTGCCGGCGGGCAAATGGTCGGTGTCATTTCAGTCGCGGCTGGGCAAAGACCCGTGGCTGAAACCTTACACGGATTACGAATTGCCGCGCCTCGCGACGGAAGGCAAAAAAAAGATGCTCGTGATCTGCCCGGCGTTCGTCTCGGACTGCCTGGAGACGATCGAAGAAATTGGCATTCGCGGCTGCGAGGAATTCATGGCCGGCAATGGCCAGGAATTCACGCGCATTCCATGCATGAACGAACATCCGGCGTGGATCGAGGCGCTGGAAAAAATGGCAGCGAAATTTTTGAGCGGCCGGATTTAAACTGACTACGGTTTGCCCGGATGTTTGAAATGCAGCCGCACCGTGTCCTGCAGCATCCCGAAGAAACCTTTTTTCTTTTTCACTTCCGCCGGGCCGATGCGTTCGCATTTGTGACTGCACAGGCAGCAAAGATAAAGCGGTTGGCCGCCCTGCCGCCGCATCACTTTGACGCAGGCGTTGCACATGGTTTCCTGGCAGAAGGTGCAAATGAAAGTGGATTCGATTTCCGGATGGCGCGAACAGCCGTTCATGCCATTTTCCAAAATCACGGGAGCCTTGGGCGCGTCGACTTCGATCGTGGGCACAGCGATGATCGCCGTGGTGGATTCCACGATCAGTTCGACATCGCCGAACTTCAAAATCTGGCCGGCGTCGAGCCACGCCTCCATCACGGGTTCGCCGTTGAGGAAGGTGCCGTTGGTGGACTGGCAGTCGCGCACATAAACGCCATCGTCGGTCAGCGCGAGTTCGCCGTGCAACGAAGAAACGGTGTCGTGCTCCAGGCAGATTTCGCAATCGGGATCGCGGCCGACGCGGTTGACGCCGAGCGCGAGCTCGATCGCGCGGTTGTTGAAACTTGCGGTCTGGATTAAAAGTCGCGCCATAAATTTCCCACACGGTAAAAAAATGTTGAGCGGACGCCGCGCCAAAGTCCAGACTGAAAAAATCACGGGAGGGGATTTTGCGCGAAGGCCAGTTCCTTGACGATGCGGCCGCCGATCAGATGGTCCTGAATAATGCGTTCCAAATTTTCCGGCGTGCAATCGTGATACCACGCGCCTTCGGGATAGACGACGGCGATGGGGCCGCGCGTGCAGACGCGCAGGCAACTGGCCTTGGTGCGATAGACGAGCGGTGACGCGCCGACGAGGTTCAATTCTTTGAGTCGCCGTTTCAAAAAATCCCACGCGGCGAGGGTGGATTCGCCCGGGCAACACTTGGGTTCGTCCGCGTCCACGCACAAAAAAATGTGGCGGCGAAATTTTTCCAGGCCGAGCGTTTCCACGGCGTTTTGAAGTTCGTCATTCATTTTTAAAATGTGCCACAGAGGCGCCGGGCGCACAGAGAGAAAAATGGATGGAAATTTCTCCGTGAATTCTGTGCCTGTGTGACGAAACCGTCACCGGAAAATTGTCAGCCCGATCACGCCGCTGACGGCGATCAGCGCGCCGACGAGCGAGCGGATGCCGATTTTCTCGCCTTCGATGATGCGCGTCATCGGCAGCAGCACAATCGGCGTCAGGGCGATGATGGCGGTGACGATCGCGGCGTTGGTTTGTGCAAGCGCCCATTGCATGCAGGTCACGCCGAGCGTCTGGCCGGCGAGCGCGTTGGCCAAAACCCACGGCCAGATGCGCCGCCATTTTTCGCGCGAAACGGCCAGCGTTTTTTCCGCGAACATCGCGCCGTGCGCGTGGGCGGCGCGCGATTTGAAAATGAGCAGCGCCAGCGCGGGAAACAGAATTCCGCCGAGCAGCCGCTGATAGCCAGTCGTGCCGGCATCGGGAAAAACACCGCTCGCATGGGCCACGGCAAAAGCTTTGCGGATGAGCACCGCGCCAATCGCCGCACCAATCGCGCTGCCCACGCACATGAGCACGCCGAGGCGCAACTGGTGCGGTTCGATTTTGCGATGATCGCCGGGCGCCAGCGCGATGGCCACGCCGGTCAAAATGACGGCGATGGAAAAAATTTCCGGCAGGTTCAATTTCGAGCCAAGCCAGAACCATTCGATGAGCGCGGCGAACGGCGCGGTCAGACATTGCACGAGCAGCACGGTGCGGCGGCTGCCAAGGCGCGGCAGGGCTTGATAATAAGCGCTGTCACCGAGCCCGATGCCGAAAAGTCCGCTGAGCATGAACCATTCAGGCGCGCCGGCAAAACCATGGCCGAAGGTGTAAGCCCAAATGGTGAGAAAAAGGGTGGCGAGCGCGATGCGCCAGAAATTGGCCTCGACGCCGCCAATTTGTTTGGCGGTGCGATAGCCGCACATGGCGGACGTCGCGAACAGCAACGTGGTGAGCAGCGCCGCGAGCATCAGAGTTGCTCGTAATGCTCGTCCGGACCGAGGGTGCTGCCGCCTTCGATGGCGACGCCGTTTTCATTGAGGATTTTTGAAAGCTCGGGCGACACCCACCGGTGGCTGTGCTTTTTGGCGGGCAGCGGTTTGATCCGGTATTTGCCCTGCGCATCGCTTTGCAGAATGCCGCGATCGGTCATGCGGACGAGGATCGGCTTGGCCCAGTCGACATCTTCGTGCGCCCGTTTTTTGTTGGCGGCGCGCCGGCAGATTTCGCGGGCACCGACGTAATTTTCGCCCCACGTTTTTAAATAATCGAAGATCGCGCGCTCGTCGGCATCCATGGCTCAGGTTGGGTTAAAAATGAAATGCCGGCGAGCTATTCGGCGCGCGCCTCAGCAATGCCGCGGTTGCACGTCGGGCACCGCCGCGCCGCGCGCCTGGGGAAATCTGATTTTGGAGCGCATCAGGAGCGTCCCCAAACATAAGTCGGCAAAGGGCAGCACGACGTTGAAATTTTTGTGCATGTAGCGATGATGCAAAAGATGATGGCCGTTCAGCCGGTAGAAAACCCACGAACGCTCGACGCGGCGCGCTTTCGGGAGATGCATGCACCAGTGGATATATTCGTAGGCGCCGTAATAACACGAAAAGGCCACGAGCGAACCGCAGGCCAGATCCCAGCGGCCCAAAAAACCGGCGGCGATCAAGAATGGAATCATGCACACGGCAATGATCGCCGGGCCATTCCACCACGCCATCGGGATGGTTTTTTTATCGGGATCATTGATGAGATGATAGGTGTGATCGGCCTTGAAAGTGTGGTGATGAATGATCGCGTGGGCACGAAACGGATAATCAAACTTGCCGACGGGCCGGTGCATGACGTAACGGTGCAGGGTCCATTCAAAAAAGGACGCGATTACCACGCCGCCGCTGAAACCGATGGCCGGCCAATAAATAAAATGTTCGACAAAGGACATGAGCCTTAAACTATGGTTCCCCGGCGGCCTAAGAGCAACTTAAATTTTTTCCGCTGGCGCGGTGCGTGGGCGCGCAGGCGCACCCCGAAACGGTTTTGTTATTACTTTGCCAACGGTGCCAACGCGTTTTAGAATTTTATGGTTCATGGCGGAATACAAAGTTCAATTTGAGGTCTTCGAAGGACCGCTCGATCTGCTGCTCTATCTGATCAAGAAAGCGGAAGTGGATATTTACGAGGTCAACCTCACGAAGCTCGCCACGCAGTTCATCGAATACGTTGACTTGATGCGGCAGTTCGATCTGGAGGTCGCCGGCGAATTTCTCGTGATGGCCTCGACGCTCATGTATATCAAGAGCCGCGAGCTGCTGCCCGTGGAACAACAAGTGCAAGTCGAAGCCGAAGAAGAGGGCGAAGACCCGCGCTGGGAATTGATCCGCCAGCTCGTCGAATACAAAAAATTCAAGGACGCCGCGGCGAAATTGCAGACGTTAGAAGAAGTGCAGGAGAAAATTTTCCCGCGCGTGCCCGGCAAAATTGAATTTGAAACGCCCGCCGTGACGCCGGCCAAACCGGAAGTCGGGATTTTCGATCTGCTCAACGCGGTCAACGTCATTCTCAAGCGCCTCGCGGATAAAGAGGCCGGCACGCGCGAGATTTACGAGGACAAATGGACCGTCAGCGAAAAAATCGAGTTCGTGCTCAAGACCATCACCGAGCGCGGCCGCGTGCGGTTCGCGGAACTCTTTGAAACAGCAGCGAACCGTTCGGAAGTCGTCTGCACCTTTCTCGCGCTGCTGGAATTGATCCGCCTAAAACAGCTCGCGTGCGTGCAGCCGGAGCCGTTCGCGGAAATCCAAATCAGCCGGCCAATCGCCCAGGCCGAACCGGCACCGGCGACCGAAACTGGCCTGCCGCCAATCCAATCTGCCGCGATTGAATCAAAGCTCAGCGCAGGAGAAACTGAAGCGGCGGCCGAAGAAGACGGGTTAGCTGATGATGACGACGAAGAGAATGAGGATGAGGACGATGTGGGTGGCGCCGGCGCCGAGGAAAAACCGCAATAATTTTTTAGCATGGAATTAAAATTCATTTTGGAATCGCTGCTGTTCTCGGCGCAAAAGCCGATGAGCGTGAAGGAACTTCGCGACATTTTTGCCGCCGCCGCGCTGGCCGAGGACGCGAGTGAAATCGCCAAGTCGCTCAAGAAGGTCAAAGATGAGGACGTGACCGCCGCGCTGGAAGAACTCGCGCGCGAGCACGAATCGGCCGCGCGCAGCTACCGGCTCGCGTGTGTCGCGGGCGCGTGGCAGTTCGTGACGCAGCCGGAATTTTCGCCGTGGCTACGCGTGCTGGTCGGCGAAAAAATCCGGCCCTCGCGGCTGTCGCAGGCGGCGTTAGAGACGCTGGCCATCATCGCGTATCGCCAGCCGATGACCCGCGCGGAAGTGGAGCAGGTGCGCGGCGTAAACGTGGACGGCACGATGCAAACGTTGCTCGAACGCGCGTTGGTGGAGCAAAGCGGTCGCGCGGAAGTGGTGGGCCGGCCCGCGCTTTACAGCACCACGCCGATGTTTCTGGAATATTTCGGCTTGCGCGGTTTGGAAGATTTGCCGGCAGCGGATGAATTGCGCCGGATCAAAATCGAGCGCCCGGTTGCGCCGATCACCGCCGATGCGGGTCTCGCGACGACGCCACCGGAACAACTTCAGCTGAACGAAAACGTCAATACGAAGCATAAGGAAACGCCCGCGCCAACCGGGCCGGAAGCACCGGTTTGATTCACTTCAATTTCCCGCGCTCTCCGGCTGCAAATGGCGCCTCACGGTGTTGAGAAGCGATAGAACCGCGCTTTGTTGGTCTTGGCAGAATTCGTGTCGGTGACAAACCATAGTGCGTTCGTGGCCATCACGTTGGTGGCAATCGCGTGCCAATAAATGGCGGACGAAAGATTGGTTGAAGCCAGCAGGCGATTGGTGCTGCCGGCGAGATCCACGAAACTGAACGCATAACTTCCGCTGGCCGGGTCAAAATTTGCGGAGACCATGATGGGCCGGCCAATCACGGTGAGTTGGGCCGGGCTGCTCGTGGCCGAGTAAGCCCCGCTGGTGACTTTCATCGAATAGGCGCCCGGCTGATTGGCGGTCGCGAAAGCAAGCGTGGGACTCGTCGCCCCCGCGATCAGCACATTCGTCTGAAAAAACCATTGATATGAAAGCGTGCCAGGACCCGTGGCGGCCGCGGTGAACGAAACCGGATTGCCGTTCGTGATCGTCTGGCTGGCTGGTTGCTGAGTGATGAGGGGGGACGATGCGGAGACGACCGTGAGCAGCGCGGGCGGGCTGCTGGTGGCTTTGCCGAGCGCGTTGGTGATCACCACGAAATAATAGTTTCCGCTGGAATTAGTGGCGGCGGTGAACGATCGGAAGCTATTCGTTTGGCCGGCCAGCAAGGTGCCGCTGGAACCGCCGTTGGTGTTGAAATACCATTGATAACGCAACGTCGGCAAACCGACCGCCGTGACGCTGATATAAGCGTTGCCGCCATTGGTGATGGTCACGTTCGGTGGCTCCTGCGTGATGATTGGCAAGGTGTTACTATAAACGGTGAGCGTCGCCAGGCTGCTCGTCACGGACCCGATACTGTTGGTCACCACCACTGAGTAAGTTCCCGCATTGGCGGTCGCGGCGCCGGTGATGACCAGAGAACCGTTGGTTTGGTTTACCAGCAGGTTGTTCGTGTTGAAATACCATTGATAAACCAGGCTGCCGTTCGTGGCGATGACGCTGAAATTCGCCGTGTCGCCATTCGTCACGGTGAGAGCCTGCGGCTGCGCGAGAATTTGCGGTTTCGCATTGACGACGGGCACGATGACGGTCAGCAACGCGGGGCTGCTGGTGGCGTTGCCGCCGGCGTTGGTGACGATGACCGTGTAATAGCCTGCGTTGTTGGTGGCAACCGTGAAGTTCAGCGTGCTGCCGGCCTGCCCGGCCAATCCGCTCCCGAGCAAATTGGGATTGCCCGTGTTGTTGTTAAAATACCATTGATAATTGAGCGGCGTCGAACCGGTGGCGGCCACTGAAAAATTGGCTGTCAGCCCGTTCGTCACGCTTTGCGACGTCGGCTGCGTGGTGATCGCTGGCTTTGTGATCGCCGGCACCACGGTCAACAACGCCGCACTGCTCGTCACCGCGCCGCCGGTGTTGGTGACCACCACAGAATAATAACCGGCACTGCCGCTGTTCGCCGTGAACACCAGCGTGCTGCTGGTCTGGCCCGTCAAAAGCGTGTTCGTGTTAAAATACCATTGATAAAAAAGCGACTGGCCATTGGCGGCCACTGAAAAACTGGCGGTGAAACCGTTGGTGACGGTGAATGGCTGCGGCTGCGCGGTGATGGTTGGCGGCGTTGCGCCAGCGGTCACCGTAAGCACGGCGGGACTGCTGGTGACCGCGCCGAAATTATCCGCGACAGATACGGTATAAGCGCCGCCGTTGTTGTTGGTGGCGCTGGCGAAACTCAACGTGCTGTTCGTCTGCCCGGCCAGCAGCGTGTTCGTGTTGAAATACCATTGATAACTGAGCGGGCCGTTGTCCGACGCCGTGACGCTGAAGCTGGCGCTGCCGCCACTTTGCACGGTGACATTTTGAGGTTGCGCGGTGATGGTCGGCGAGAAGGTCAAGTTGAACAGCGTGCCGTTGGTGGCGCTGCCGCCATAATTGCAAGCGCCGGCCAAGGCGTTGCCGTTCAAAACCAAATTGACGAGAGAAATCGCCCCGTCGCCATTGGTGTTGTTCACGGTGGGCGTAAAACTATACAAGGTGGTAAAGCCATTGCCGTTGGTGTTTATCTGAAAAATCGTGCCCTCGTTGCCGCTGCCGCCGCTGCTCGTGACGCCGTAAAGCAAGCCGTTGTTGAACAGCAGACCGGCCTTCGGCACCCCCCCATCGCTACTGGTCGCCGGCACGGTCGGCCCGCTGAAATTGTGCAGGATGCTGAAATTGCTGCCGTTCGTGCTCAATTTGAAAATGGTTCCCCAATAGGCCAAACTGCCGCCCGATGAACTGGTGCCATAAATGACATTGCTGACCACCAATAATTTCCCTACCGGGAAAGCTCCATCGGGCGCATTGGAAAAACTGTAGATCACCGAATAGCCCGTGCCATTGGTGTTGATCGAGAACACCGATCCACGACCATACATGCCGCCATTAAACGTCGTGCCGTAAAGCACGCTGCCATTCAATGCCAGCGTGGCGTAAGGGTTGGCGCCATCAGGCGTGTTCGTGAACGTATGCAATACCGTGTAGCCGCCGCCATTCGTATCCATCCGGAACAACATGCCAGCCCCGGAGCCATTGCCACCCAAGGTTGTCGCTCCAAATAAAAAATTGCCGTCGGTCGCGAGGCCCGCCAATGGTTCCACGCCGTCCGGAGTGTTGGTGAAGACATGTAACAACTTGTAGCCCGTGCCGCTGGTGCTGACTTTGAAAACCGTGCCCCAACTGTTGGTGCCGCCGGACCGCGTCGTGCCGTAAAGATAATTGCTGCTGAAGATCACTTCATTCGGCTGCGCTCCATCCGGCGTGTTGGTGAAACTATGCAGCAGCGTCAAGCCGCCACCATTGGTGCTGAAAGCATACAAGGTTCCCGAAGCCGCCGCGCCACCAGCCATCGTGGTGCCAATCAAATTGCCGCCATTGGACAAAACGCCGCCGGGATTCGAGCCGTCCGCGGCGCCTGTAAAATTATGCAGCACGTTGATGGACTGTGCCGCCAGTTTGGGCATCGCGCCAAAACTCACCAGCACCAGGCCCAACAGTGTTAAGAAGGATTTTATTTTCATGAAAATTTTAACGGCACCGCATTCCCAAAAAACGACGCTTAAAAAAATGTCCGCATATTATGACACAGTCCAAGCCGCGTGAAAACAGAGAATTTTTACGATGTCAGTTAAGTTGTCTAACTCAGGACAAACTGACCGGGTCGATATCCACCGTCAATGTAACCTCGGCTGGCAAGACGAGCGTCAGCAACATTTCCGCAAGTTCGCGGCTCAAGGCGCTCATCGCCCGTGTCCGCAGCATGACATGATAGCGATAAAAATTTTCCGCGCGCAGCAGCGGCGCCGGGGCCGGCCCGGCGATGACCAGGTCCAAAGTCCAATGTCGAATGCCCAAGGTCGCGCCGCGCACCGCCGCTTTGGACTTTGGACTTTGGACTTGGGACTCAACCAGTCTTTTTTCCAGCTCGCGTTTCAAATGTTCGGCGGAGAATTTTACTTTTTCCTCGCTGCGACCTTTCAGCGTCAGCAACGCCATGCGGCTCGCGGGCGGATATTTCAATTGTTCGCGAAACTCAATCTCTTGTTCGTAAAAACCCACGAAATCGTGCCGCCGCGCAAATTGGATCGCCGGATGAAACGGCGTGAACGCCTGCACAAACACTTCGCCCTCCACGTCGCCGCGACCCGCGCGGCCGGCGACTTGCGTGAGCAATTGAAACGTCCGCTCGCCCGCGCGAAAATCCGGCTGATGCAGCGCCATGTCGGCATAAATAATTCCGACGAGCGTCACGTTCGGAAAATGCAGTCCCTTGGCGATCATCTGCGTGCCGACCAGAATGTCAATTTTGCCCACGCGAAAATCGCCGAGCACGTTGCGGTAATCGTCCTTGCGCTTCATCGTGTCCGCATCCATCCGCTTCACGCGCGCCGTTGGAAATAATTTCGCCAAAACTTCCTCAACTTTTTGCGTGCCGGTGCCGGCAAACCGGATCGCCGGATTTTTGCACTTCGGTTCCGGACAAACGCCCGGAACTTTTTCCACGTGCCCGCAAATGTGGCACGACAATCTTTGGTCAATGCGATGATACGTCAGCGTGATGCTGCAATTCGGACAGTTCGCGACGTAGCCGCACTTCGGACATTGCAGCGAAGTCGAATAGCCGCGCCGGTTCAAAAATAAAATCGTCTGCTCCTTGCGTTCGAGCCGTTGATGAATCGCTTCTTTCAACTGCGGCGAAAAAATCGGAACGCCTTTTTCGCCGCGCGCCGCTTGCCGCATGTCCACCACGCGGACGTGCGGCATTTTCTGATGGTCCACACGTTCCGGCAAATCGAGCAGCGTGAACTTGCCGCGTTTGCAGTTGTAAAAACTTTCCAGCGACGGCGTGGCCGAGCCGAGCACGACGACGGCATTTTCCATCTGGCCGCGCATGATGGCCACGTCGCGCGCGTGATAGCGCGGCGCTTCTTCCTGTTTATAAGTGTGCTCGTGTTCCTCGTCCACGATGATGAGTCCGAGCGGTTCCACCGGCGCAAAAATCGCCGACCGCGCGCCGATCACGATGCGCGCTCTGCCCTGCCGGATTTTGTGCCATTCGTCGTGCCGCTCGCCCGCACTCAAATGCGAATGCAACACCGCCACGAGCGTCTGCAATTTTCCCGAACTGAATCGCGCCTTGAAACGTTCCACCGTCTGCGGCGTCAGCGAAATTTCCGGCACCAGCACGATCGCGCCCTTGCCTTGCTCCAGCGCGTGCGCGATGGCCTGCAGATAAATTTCCGTCTTGCCGGAGCCGGTGACGCCGTGCAGCAAAAAGGTTGAAGGTTGAAGGTTGAAGGTTGAAGGTTTTTCGGCAGCGATCTGCGAGACGCGGGTGCTGCCTTCAGCCATCGCCTGCTTGATTTTTTCGAGCGCGACAAGCTGCGCGGGATTCAAAGTGATCGGCAGCGTCGGCAAAATCGTTTCGCGCGCATACGGATCGCGCTCGGAAATTTGCGACGTGATTTCCACCAAGGCGGCATCTTCGAGTTTTCGCACCGTCGCCGCCGTGGTTTTGGTCAGCGCGAGCAATTCCGCCAGCGAAATTTCGCGCCGCTCCTCGACAATGTTCCACACGTCCTGCTGTCGCTTGGGCAGTTTTGGAAATTCACCACTGACGGCGAGCGCGCGGACGAACAGCCGTTCGCGCCAGCCCGCGTCTTCCTTGCGCACCGCTTCGGGCAAAACACTTTTCAGCGCGATCTCCGGTGCGCAGCAATAATACTCGCCAATCCAGCGCGCGAGCTGCAAAACTTTCGGCGTCACCAAAGTTTGCGCGCCGATGACTTTGAGAATGGGCTTGAGATTAAGATGGCCGGATTCTTCCGCGAGCGCGGTGACCACGCCGAGAATTTTCCGCGCGCCGAACGGCACTTGCACCCGGCTGCCCACATCAATCTGTCCCGCCAGTTCCGGCGGAATGGAATAATCAAATTCCTTCCGCAGCGCGATTTCCAGACTGACGCGGGCGATCATTTTTAATCACGCGAAATCGCGCGCAGTTCCGCCTGCAATTCCGCCCGTAGTTTTTCGCGCTGTTCATCGCTCGCCTCGCGCGAAACATAAATCACGCGTCCGGCCGTGACTTCGCAGCGGGCGAACGGCAGCGGAATCTGAAATCCATCCCAGCTCTTCAACGTGATTTTCCAGTTGAGATGATACGCCGCCGGCAGGAGCGGCAGGCCGGTGATTTGCGCGAGCGCCACGGCGCCGTCGGCCACGACGTAGCGCGGCCCGCGCGGCCCGTCCGGCGTGATGGACAGATCGTAGCCGCGTTCCGCCCACGTATGCAGCTCGCGCAACGCCTGCGCCCCGCGCCGGCTGCTGGAACCGCGCACCGCCTGGACGCCGAAATTTTTAAAAATTTGTGACAACAACGCGCCGTCCTTGCTCGCGCTCACCAAGCCGGCGAGTCCGGGCGAACGGTGTCGCCGGCGGCTAAACGCAAAATAAATTTTTACCGCCAGCGCCAGCCGGTTGTGCCATGTGCAGTAAATCGCCTGGCCAAAATCCTTGCGCTGCAAAAAACCATGCGGATCGTTCACGCGATAACGGATCGTCACCGAAACCAGGCTCACGAGCAGCCAGATCAAAAAGGCGGCGGCGCGTTGCAACGCATTGGCGGAATGCGGAATCACGACGCCAGACTTCGGATCGCGCCGCGCGGATTTGGCATGGACTTCCGCCATCACGCTCCTTTTTTCAAACACGCGCGCACCAGCTGTTCCACGCTCGCCGGCGCGCCGAGCATCGTCTGCGCGGCGCGCACGGCATCGTGCGCCTCGATTTGTTTGAAGCCCAGCGCCATGAGCGCGAGCACGGCGTCGTTCGTTTTTTGATCGTCGGGCGACAAAGCATTTTTCGCGCTCGCCGCTTCCCACATTCCCGCCGCGCCGATTTTGTCGCGCAATTCCACGACGATGCGCTCCGCCGTTTTTTTGCCGACGCCGGAAATTTGCGACAGCGATTTCACATCGCCGCCCGCGACCGCGCCGCGAAACGCCGTCACCGCAATGCCGCTCAAGATGTTCAGCGCCGTTTTGGGTCCGATGCCGCTGACGCTGTGCACGAGCAGTTTGAACAAATCGCGTTCCGCCGCCGTGGCGAAGCCGTAAAGAACATGCGCGTCTTCGCGCACGACGAGTTGCGTGAGCAGTTTCACCGGCAATCCGGGCGCGGGCATTTTGTCGAATGATGACAAGGGAATCAGCACTTCGTAGCCGATGCCGTTCACGTCCACCACCACCGACGTGGGCAGCGCCTCGACGAGTTTGCCTTGAAGAAAAGTGATCATATTTTTTTCGGCGGCGTGAAATTATGCCGCGCATTCTCCTGCGCGTGGACAATCGCCAGCGCGAGCGCGTCCGCCGCATCCGGCGCGGGCAGCGCGGCGAGGTTCAACATCCGCTGCACCATTTTCGCCACCGCGAGTTTTTGCGCTGCGCCGTAGCCAACGATGGCCTGTTTCACTTTGCGCGTGGCGATTTCAAAAATATCCAAGCCCGCCTCGGCGATCACGGCCATAGCCGCGCCGCGCGCCTCGCCCATGATCAGCGCCGTCTGCAAATTTTGCGCGAAGAAAAGTCCTTCCACCACGCAGACCGTCGGCTGCTGTTCGCGTAAAACCTCGCGCAACGTCTGCGAAATTTTGGCGAGGCAGCGCGAGCGCTCCCATTTCACCGGACAAATAATCGTGCCTTGCGCCAACACCGTGAGTTTGGATTTTTCCGCACGGATAATGCCGTAGCCGGTGCCGCGCAGCGATGGATCAACGCCAAGAATGATTTGCGTGGCGGCGAGCGGCGAGCGGCGCGGTGCGGCGACCGAAAGAATTCCACGCGACGGCTTGCCGCCAAGGCGCGCTTTCATCTGCTCGAATTGCTGCATGGAAATTCCCACGCCAAAAGGTTGCCACCGGAAGCGGGGGGGCAAAAGCAAAAACGCCGCGCGAGGGCTCGCGCGGCGTTCGCAAAAAATCACTTCACTAGTTTTGTTTGTTGCGATCGCCGTTGCCGCCATTCTGCCCGGCATTGTTGCGCGGCGGATTTTGCACCGGTGCCGGGTTTGAGGCGTGCGAGGGGGTGACGACATGCGACTCGTTCGGCGCGGTGTATTGCCGCTGCTCGACCGGCGGATTGTTCGCGGGCGCATTGTGCATCGCCGGCACGGATGAATTAAAATTGCGATCGTTGCCCGCGCCCGCCTGCGGATGAGCGGTGTAATTAAAATTTTCACTGCGGTTGACCGTTGGGTTCGGCGGAGTGTAATTTTGCCGGACGTTCACGGCGGGCGGCGGATTGTGGGCCACCGGCACCGAGGAATTAAAATTGTGGTCGTTGGCCGCGCCCGCTTGCGGACGCTCGGAAGGATTTAAACTTTCGTTCCGCTGATTAAAATTTGCCGGGATGTTCGCGTTGGCATTATTGTTGTGAATGTCGCGCACGGCGGGATTTTGATGGCTCGGCTGATTGTAATTATAATTGTTCCGCGCGGCGCGATCTTCCGCCGTGACGGGTCCGCGCCAGCCTGCGCGACCGGCATTGCGAATGGCCCCGACGTCCACCGGCCGGATGGTGCGATGCGTGACCGCGTTGATCCGGTCCACGGAAATGCCGCCGTTGACGATGAAATGATGGTCGTCGCGGAAATTATTGATGACGGTGGTCTGGCGGAAAATTTCGCGGGCGTGACCGGCATCAACCCGGTAAGGACGCAGCCGCCGGTCGCAAAAATTTCCCGCCGGGACGAAGGTGAAATAATTCGGATCAATGCCAAAATCAAAACCCACGGCGACGTTCGCGCCGCGATAAAAAAATCCCGCGCCCGGCCGATATTCCGCGAAGGGCGGCAGCGGCGCCCAGCCGCAATAGGCATCCGATTGACGCCACGTTACCCACGATGGCGCCCACGTCGTATCCGGCCACCAGCACCAGCCGAAGCGGTCGTGATGAAACCAGCGACCGTAATGAAATGTCACGCCCCAGGAATAATCCGAATCCCAATACCAGCCGAAATTACTGTAAACCCAGTGACCGCGATCGCAATAGGGCTGCCAACTCGCATCATAAATCACCGTGGTTGGCCGCCAGCATCGGCCGTAACCCTCCACCACCACCCAACTGCCGTAGGGCGTCAGCGTGTTGTTGAAATAATTCACATCCACTTCCGTCGGCGGCGCGGCAATGGAAGAATCATCCGTCACCTCGGTCGGCGACAGAGCCGTGGGCGGCGGCGCGACCACGGTGGGCATGACGCCGGCGGCAAGATTTTTATCATGGTCCATCATGGCATTCACAAGATCCGACGTGACGCCGAGATCGGTGAGCGCAATGATTTTGTCGGCATCAAGATTGAAAGTTCCCGTCGCATTGGCGATGTAAGCTTTGATGATGCCGGGGTCCACGCCCACCTGTGCCAGCTTGACCACTTCCGCGAGCGGCGTGCCCGGCACAATGCTCGGCGGCAACGCCACCTCTGAACCTGGGGGCACTGGTTGCCCCTGCCCGCGTCCGACATTTCCCGCCAGACAAGCCGCCACAAGTGCGGTAGTTAAAAAGCAGCCGCCAAATAATTTGTTTCTCATAAATTTACCTTTTTAAGGGTTCTAATCATTGTAACATACCATTGACCCATTAGTTGCGGGCATGTTAAATCGATATTTTTCGCTGTCAGCCAACACCTTGCGTTTAAAACCACGCTTCCAGCCAGATTTATTTGGCGGTGAAATCGAACAAAATTAGCTGCGAATGAACTCCGCAAGACTTTGCGAAAAAATTATTTTTCCTGCCGCAATTGTGCGATCTCGGCGGCGACGTCCGCGCTCGTTTCCGGCCGCAAGCCATCAAAATACATTCGGACGCGACCGCGTTTGTCCACGACCGCGATGCGCTCGGTGCCGGTGAAATTTCCCGGCATGGTGTTCCACGGATCGCCCGCGTCGCGCACGAGAAAACTGGTGCCGATGACCCCGTGCAAAATATTTTTTTCGCCGGTGAGCATGAACCAGCGATTCGTATCCAATCCGTAGTGCGCGCCGAATTTTGCCAGCACCGGCGGCGTGTCCGTGCGCGGATCCACCGTCAGCGAGACGAGACGGACATCATCTTGGCCGTCAGTCAGTCGCTGAATTTCTCCCATTCGCTTGCTGACTTCCGGGCACGTCAACGAACAGCCGGTGAACAAAAAACTCACCGCGAGAATTTTCCCGTCGAGTTCCGCGCGCGTCACCGTGCGGCCGGTGCTGTCAGTCAAAGAAAAGTTGATGAGCTGCCGCGCCTGGTCCGGCGGAATGCCGCGATTTTTTTCGTGATGCGCCAGCAATCCCACAGCGAGCCAACTGCCGATCCCGACCAAGATCGCCAGCGCGATGACGATGCCGAGGAACAGCCTCTCTTCATCACGCTGGCGATTTGCTTTAATGGTGGTGGCCGTCACTTTTTCAACTTGGCGGCGGCATCGGCCAGCTTCTTCAGATATTTGTCGGGTGATTTGTCGAACAGTTCCTTCTCGGATTTGTCGCAGAGTTTGATTTGTTGGCCCTGGTAAACAAACTCATACGGCTGGCCCATCATGCCCAAATCCATGCCGCACACGAGGCAGGTTTTGAGCGGATAAAGTTTGACCGGCGCATTGGTGGCATTGTCGGCCAGCGCCGTTGTCGCCAACATGGCGCAAAGAATTGCAATAGAATTAAGTTGTTTCATGGCATCTTTAAAATTGGTTTGGGCCAAGCGCCGCGCGAACTCAGTTTCACGCGGCACTCTAACCCATCAGAACATATAACTCACGTTCAGTTTGAAGAGCACATCGGCCGCGACCTGGTTGCCGTGGAAATGTTGGAACACGGGCACTTCAAGATCGGCATAAACTTTCACGGGATGAAAATGAAATTCAATCCCCGGCGAAAGCAAGACGCGCGTGTAGCCGGAGTCGTCGGAAGCCGCCGCCGCGCCATAATCCGTCGTGCGTTCGGAGAAGATGACTTGCGCCAGCGGCGAAACCCGCAGCCGGCCGAACGAAATGCCCTTGTAATCAATGCCCGCCGCGGAATCCAATTCGAAGCCCGGCCGGTAATCGCCCTGCGTCAGCACCGGCAGATCAAACTTTGCCTGCGCGAACCAGTCCCATTTTTCATCCGCCGTCAAGTTGCCGCGATGAAAACCGCCGAGCAAAACATCCGTGCTGCCCGAACCGATTTGCGTGTCGCGGTCCACAATGTCGCCATCGCGATTGTGGCTGCCGGTCGGTAATTTTAGGCCGAACGTCAGGCCGCTGGACAAATCCGCCGCGAAGCCCGTGTAAAGCCCCTCGATGCGCATGTCGCCGAGCGCGTCCCAGTGCCGCGCCACCAGATCGCCGCCGTCATCCAACGTCTTGAAATTGCGGTCGGCAAACGGCAGTTCCGCCTGCACGCCCCAACTCCGGTTGAACATATATTGCGCGCCGAGCGTCACGAAGTGCGTGCGGATTTCCTTGTCGTCATTGTTCGCCGCCGGCGCCTTCGAACTGTCGCTCCAATTTTGGTCCTGATCCTGGAAATCATAATTCACGAACGCCATGCCGCCTTCGCCCGTCGGAAACATCGAACTGCTGCCCACGTCAAACACGCCGCAACCACATGCACAACCGAACGCCGCGCCCGGCGCCAAAATGCCCGCCAACAAACCGGCCCCGACTTTTTTCAACTGCGAATTCAAATTTTTATTTTTCATTTTCAAATCTCTAAATTGCGAAACGCCGCGAGCACGCGAGGTTTCAAGTTAAACGGAAAAAAACATTTGCCCGCGCCGACACCGCGCGAACAATCAAACGAACGACGAAGAATCAAACGAAGAAAGCGCGCGGCGGCGGCACCGGCGGTTTTTGTGGAAAAAGTTGGGCGGAGAAATTGGCCGGCGGCAAAATTTGAAATTGCGCGGGCACGACGAGATCGAAATTTTTTGGCGCGGGCGGATATTCCAGTTTTTGGGCCTGCGCCGCGAACCCGCTTTTTTGCTGGGATTTTTTGGCGGCGGCGATGGCTTTGCACAGCGGACACGGATGCGCGCCATCGAAAGTTTCAGAAACGGCCTCGGCGACAGTTTGCGTGCACAAGTTGTTTGCGAGCATCGTCGTCCACGCGACGGTTTGCAGCGCGGCCCAGTGCAAGCCCGTCGTCAGGACGAGGGCGAAGACCACCAGTAATTTTCCGCAACGCAGACACACCTGAGCAAATTAAACGGCGGTTGCCAAACGGCAAGCGCCAAATAAATTTACGGCGCAACAATTCATCAGCTGCCCGGCTTGACCAGTTTTTTCACCAGCACCTTGGAATTTCTGCCGCTCTGGTCATATTTTTCGCGGCGCGCGGGCGGCAGGTCGTCAGGCGTGCCTTCGGCAAAACCGCCCTTCGATTGAAAATACGTGAACGCCTGGGTCGAAAGCGTGAGCAGTTCGCCCAGACCCATTTCGCGCGCCTTGTTCTCGACGAACTGGATCAGCTTCCGGCCGATGCCCTGATTTTCGTGCGAAGAACTGACGTAAAGACACGCGAGCTCGGCTTTTTTGTGTTCGGGAAAAACGTGCAACGCCACGCAGGCGACGGGATTTTTATCAATCTCAAAGATGAAATAATCGCCCAGATTTTTATCAATCATCGCCCGCGTCCGCTTCACCAACTCTTCGGATTCCACCGCCGACTTCGTCAACAACTGGATTGCCCGCACGTCTTTTTTCAGCGCGCGGCGGATCTGCTGGTATTCGTTCGCATAAATCAAAGTGCCGATGCCGTCGTTGGAAAAAACTTCCGCGAGCAGTCCTTCGTCCACTTTGCCGTTGATGACGTGGACGCGCGGAATGCCGCCCTTGCATGCGATGACGGTGTGCAGCGCCTTGGAAAGCTGTTCCGGCGCGATGTCATTTTTTTGCATCGCCAAAACCGATTCAAAATCAGCCAGGAGCATTTGCCGCACAAGCCGACCCTGCACGAGAATACCGTCCTGCGACGTGATGAACATCAGCTTCACCGCTTTCAACGCTTCCGCGACGGCCACCGCCATGCTGTCGGAATTCACGCGATACGTTTTGCCATCGCCGTCGAAACCGAGCGGCGGAATCACGGGAATAATTCCCTGCGCGAGCAGCGTCTGGAGCAACTCCACATCGACGCGCTCGACCTTGCCGGTGAACAAATGATCCACGCCCTGGATGATGCCGAGCGGATGCGCGATGATCGCGTTCGGACAGACCGCGCGCAGATCGTTCGCCGAAAGGCCTTCGAGAATTTCGTGCGTCAGCCGGTTCGCCGCATCCATCGCGAGCTGCAACGTCGGCGCGTCGGTGATGCCCGCGCCGTCGGCGTTCGAGGCCTTGATGCCCTGTTTTTCCGCGAGCGTTTTGATCTGCGCCGACGCGCCGTGCACGAGCACCACGCGGATGCTCAACGACCGCAGCACCGCCACGTCAAGCAGCAACGTGGTGAAATTTTCGTCGGTCACGATCGCGCCGTCAATCGCAAGCACGAACGTCTTCTCGCGGAATTGCGGAATGTATTGCAGGATGCCCCGCAGGTCGGTTGGTTTCATTTCAGCGCCGAATAAGTAATCAGTTTTGCGCGCGATTCAAATAAGAATTTCAAAGCAGTTTTTGGCCAGAATTAACAAAATGGACAGAATTTTATTTTCAAAGCGATGAAGCGCAGAAAAATTCTGAATAATTCTGTCAATTCTGTCCCAAAACTTTTTTTAACGCATCCAGACTGCGGTCATTTTCCTTTGGGGTGCCGACGGAGATGCGGATCCACTCCGGCAACAGATAGCCGCCCATCGGCCGTGTAATCACGCCCTGCGCCTGCATCGCCTCAAAAACTTTTTTGCCGTCGCCAACGCGCACGAGCAGGAAATTCGCAGCGGACGGAACGTATTCCAGTTTCATTCCGCGAAACGCGCGCTGAAAAAATTCCAGGCCGGCAAAATTATTTTCGCGCGTCTTGCGGACGTGTTCCTCATCGTCCAGCGCGGCGAGCGCGGCGGTTTGCGCGAGCAGGTTGGCGTTGAACGGCTGCCGGATTTTTTCCAGCGACGCGATGAATTCGGGATTGCCAATGCCGTAGCCGAGACGCAAGCCGGCGAGTCCGTAAATTTTTGAGAACGTCCGCATCAAGATCAGATTCGGCCGCACGCCGGAACGCACCAGCGCCGTGAAATCCACCGGATCCTCCAGAAATTCAATGTAAGCCTCGTCCATCACGAGCAGCACGTGATCCGGCACTTCATTCACGAAATGAATGACGTCCTCGCGCGCGGCCAGCGTGCCGGTCGGGTTATTCGGGTTCGCGACAAAAATAATTTTCGTCTTCGGCGTGATGGCTTTGAGCATCGCCGGCAAATTGTGGCCGTAATTTGTTGCGGGCACGGTGACGACATCCGCGCCAAACATTTTCGCGACGATCGGATAGATCGCGAAACAGAATTGCGACACGACCACGTTGTCGCCCGGCGCGAGCAGCGCGTGCGCGACGAACTCGATGATTTCATTCGACCCGTTGCCCAAAACCAAATGTGAAGTTTCGACGCCGAGTTTCGCCGCGAGTTTTTGCTTGAGATAAAACGCGTTGCCGTCGGGATAAAAATGCAAACTTGAAATCGCTTTTTGCATCGCGGCAATCGCGAGCGGCGACGGGCCGAACGGATTTTCGTTCGACGCGACTTTGATGATGCTTTCGACCGGCAAATTCAATTCGCGCGCGACTTCTTCAATCGGCCGGCCTGGTTGATACGTCGGCAGCGTTTTTAGAAACGGATTCGTTTTCAAAGTGACTCGATGATTTTTTTGACGTTGATGTGTTTGGCCACGATGTCGCGGATCAGGGAAATTTTCTCCGAATCGGCGGGCCGGGTTTTGACGATGAGATTGTGGACTTTGGAGGCGACCTGATAACTGTCCGCCTTGGCAAGCAGCACGGGAATCGGCAATGTTTGCAAGGCTTTTACGATGCTTTCGCCGGGCCGCAGTCCACCGGTCAAGACGATGCCGGCCATGTTGTCGGCGCTGTGCGGAATCGTCATCGCGCCGGCGGCGAGCAAAATATCCTCGCGGTCGCCAGGCGTGATGAGCAGCACGCCGCGCTTGAAAAATTGGATGGCGTTCTGCGCGCCCATCGCGCCGACCACCACGTCGCCCACGAGCGTGTTCAGCGTGGGCGGGCGGTTGAGCAGTTCGGCGTGCAATTCTTCCTGCACCAGCGCGAGCGTCGGGTTGCAGAGAATTTGTTCGTGCGGCAAAACGCCGAGCAGGTCGAGACCCTTGCGTTTGAGTCCGCTGCGGACGAACCGCGTGATCTCGGGAATTTTTTCCGCCGTCACTTTGTTGATGATGACGCCGATGATCTCGACGCCTTCCTTTTCAAACAGCGCTTGGTTCAGCGACACTTCATCAATCGGTTTGCCGATGCCGCCCTGCGAAACGATGATGACTTTGCAGCCGAGCGTTTTCGCCACCTGCGCGTTCGACAAATCAAACACGGAGCCGACGCCGGCGTGGCCGCTGCCTTCGCACAGCACAAAATCTTTTTCCCACGCAACGCGGTCGAAGGAGTTTTGAATTTTTTTCACGAGCGCCTCGTTGTTCGCGCTGGTGAGATATTTGCGGGTGAACGCCGGTTCGACGGCGATGGGACTCATGTCCACGAGCGGGCAATCGAGATGATAAACGGAGTCCATCAGCACCGAATCCTCGTCAATTTTCTGCTCCTCGATTTCCACGAAGCGCTGGCCGACGGGCTTGATGTAGCCGATGCGCGGAAAATGTTTTTGCAGCGCGGCGATCAGGCCGAGCGAGGTCGTGGTCTTGCCATCGTTCTGGCGCGTGGCGGCGATGAAAACGCGCGGCGTGGTGGTGTTCAATTGAAAATTAAAAATCGAAAATTAAAAAACTGCAAAGGCGCGCGGCTTTCCCATTTTGCATTTTTAATTTTTCATTTTGCATTGTCATTCGCCCGGCAGATGCTTGTCCGCGCCCGGATACAATTTCAAATAATCCGTAGCCTGCACCGCGACGATGGCGGCGACGCCGAGAATGTCGTGCGCGCTCGACCCGCGCGAGACGTCGGCTGCGGGCCGGTTGAGGCCGAGCAAAATCTGGCCGTAGCAACTCGCGCGGCTCACCAGCCCGACGAGCTTGCTGGCGATGTTGCCCGAATTAAGATCGGGGAAAATCAGCACATTCGCGCGGCCGGCGACCTGGCTGTCATGCAATTTCCGCGAGGCGATTTCCGGCACGAGCGCAGCGTCCACTTGCAGTTCGCCGTCGAAATCGGCCTCGATGCCCAACTGCCCGGCCTTGCGTTTGGCCTGCGCGGTCGCGGCCTGCATTTTGCCGATGGTGGGATGCGACGCGCTGCCTTTGGTGGAAAAGGAAAGCAACGCCACGCGCGGCCGCGTGCCGAGCAGATGCCGCGCGAGCCGCGCCGTGGACACGGCGATGTCGGCCAGCTGTTCCACGTTCGGGTCGGGAATCACGCCGCAGTCGGCCATGAACAGCACGCCGTTTTCGCCAATCCGCGTGTCCTCGACTTCCATGACCATGCAGCTCGAAACGGCGCCGATGTCCGGCGCGGCTTTGACGATTTGAAACAGCGGCCGCAGCACGCTGCCGGTGATGTGCGACGCGCCGGAAATCAGGCCATCGGCCTGGTGCATCGCCAGCATCATCGCACCGTAAAAATTCGGCTGCAGCATCGCCTCGCGCGCCTCGGTCTGGCGCAGGCCTTTTTCGCGGCGGACGCGATAAAGGCGGGTGGCAAAATTTTCCAGATCCTCGCTGGTGGCGGGATTGATCACGCGGATGCCTTCGAGCGGAATTTTTAATTCCTCCGCCATCGCTTTGATTTTATCCGCATCGCCGAGCACGATGGGCGCGCCCAATCGCAACGCCTGGAACTGCCGCGCCGCCTGCAAAATGCGCGGTTCCTCGCCCTCGGGAAACACCACGCGCTTGGGATGCCGCTGCAATTTTTCGATCACATTGCCGATGAAACGCATTGGATTAGTTTCGGGTTGAAGGTTGCCGGTTGCAAGTGCAGAAATCTGCGCCGCAAAAAAATTCAACCGCAAGTTGCAGCTGAAAACGCTTCACGCTGCATTGACTTGAGTTGTCGCGGCCGCTAGGCTTTAAACCGAATGCAGCAAATCATCGAGAAGCTTCTCATTTTGCAGGATCGCGACCGGAAACTCCTCCGCGTCACCCAGGAACTGGCCCATATCAATCCCGAACGCGAATCGCTCCGCAGCAAGGCCGCCAGCACGCAAGGTTCGCTCGACGCCGCGAAAACGCGCGTCAAACAAATCGAATCCGAACGCAAACGCCTCGAGCTCGATGTCGAATCCAAGAAGACGCAGATCGAGAAATACGCGAACCAGCAGTTGCAGACGCGCAAGAACGAGGAATACAAGGCGCTCGCGCATGAAATTGAAATGGCCAAGGACGCCATCAATAAAATCGAGGACCAGGAAATTGTTTTGATGGAACAGGCCGAGGCCGCGCAAAAGGAAGTCGTGCGCGCAAACGCCGAAGCCGCCGCTGCAAAAAAACTCGTGGACGATCAGATCGGCGTCATCAACGACCGCGAAATTAATTTAAAAAAAGAACTCGCCGAGCTGCAAACTGGACGCGCGGAACTCGCGGCCGGCGTGGACGAATCCACGCGCAACCGTTACGAGCGCATTTTAAAAAGCAAAGGCGAGAACGTGGTCGTGGGCATCGAGCACAGTTCGTGCGGCGGCTGCCACATGCGCCTGCCTGCGCAGATCGTGACGAGCTGCCGCGGCGAAGCGGAACTCATCACCTGCCCGAACTGCGGCCGCATTTTATATTTCTCGCGCGACATGGATTTGCAGGGCGGGGATTAACTTTGATCAATTCAACGTCAAGGCACGCAGGTGAAAAAACCTACGTGCCTTTTCTCATTTTTAGTATAAGCTTAATGTGGTTTTGGAAGGGCGGAGAATCGCTGTTGACGTGAGTCGGCAGAGGAAAGTCCGAACACCGCAGGGCGCGATGCCGCGTAACTCAAGTCCGTTTGATTGAGATACACGCGGGCGGAAAGTTGAAAGACTTTTCGACGGAAAGTGCCACAGAAAATCAGACCGCCTTGGAGCGCAAGTTCCGGGGCAAGGGTGAAAAGGTGGTGTAAGAGACCACCGCGCGAAGCGCAAGCGACGCGGCACGGAAAACCCCATCGGGTGCAAGGCCAAATAGGAAACCGAGGAGCGGCTCGTTCCGCGCTGGCGTGAAAGCGCCACAGGTTTCGGGTATCGGCTGCGCAGACAAATGATTCTCTCCGCCCGCAAGGGCGCAGACAGAAATCGGCTTACAGCCCTTCCAAAACCAATTTCAAACGCAGGCAGAAGGATGCAGCCAGAATGAAGGTTGCCGCATGAAACGCGCGTTCACTTTGATCGAACTGCTGGTGGTCATCGCCCTCATCGCGGTTTTGGCGGCGCTGCTGCTGCCGGCGTTGAGCCGCGCCCGGTCCTCCGCCCGGCGCATCGCGTGCGTCAGCAACGTGCGGCAGATTAATCTGGCGGTTCACCTGTATGCGGACGACCACGGCGATGGCATCGCCTATTACACCAATTCGATTTACTTCGATTACAAGGAAAACATTTTGCCGTATCTGGGCCGCGCGGGAACGGACGCGTCCACCAACGCGGTCTTTGTCTGCGCGGATGACGATTTTGTTTTTGCCGGCACGCTCGGCTCATGGTTCACGGATCCGCCCTTGAGCGGCCAGGGCATTTGCCATCAGGCGTGGACGCATTTTTCGAGCTACTGGTTCAACGGCCTGGCGCGCGACGACAACACCAATGACCTGGGCATGGCGCAAAAACCGTTCGCCTCCGTGCGCGAGCCGGCCCGGACGGAAATCATCGGGGAAATTTCCGGCGGCATCGGCTTGAGCAGCCACGACCGGCGCCAGCCGCTGCAGTTTCAAGACGCGCGCAACGTGATGAGTTTTGTGGACGGCCACGCGAGCTACCTCGCGATTTACTGGAACGGCACGGAAGGTCCCGGCGGCTTTCCCGCGTTTTACGAACCGCCCGCCGGCTATGATTACAAATGGTCGGGGAACTAAAGGTGGCCAAAGGAACTGCAATTGAAATCGGCTCGCCTCGCGCGGAGTTTGCTGCAAAACTGCGCGAGCCATGAGAATTCTTGCCCTTGATCACGGAACCAAGCGCGTCGGCGTCGCGGTCAGCGATGAAACCAAAACGATTGCGCAGCCGCTGGAATATATTCTCACGGAGCCGTTCGCGCCGTTTCTGGAGCGGTTGAAAAAATTGCTCGTCGAAAAGGAAGTGGACCTTGTCCTGGTCGGGATGCCGCGCAACATGGACGGCAGTTACGGCCCGGCGGCGCAAAAGGTGGAGACGTTCGTGGCCGTCCTGCGCGGCGCGATCGCGGTGCCGATCAAAACGCTGGACGAACGGCTGACCTCCGCCCAGGCGAACCGCGTGCTGATCCAGGGCAACGTCCGCCGCGACCAGCGCAAGGAAAACGTGGACAAAATGGCGGCGGCGATTTTATTGCAAAGTTATCTGGACGGGATTTAACCCCCAAGACACGAAGACACAAAGTGAAGACAGAATTAACAAACTTTACAGAATTGAACTTCTGCAATTTCCATTCGGTTAATTCGGTGAGTTCTGGCTTTTTGGTTTTGGTGTCTTTGGGTCTTGGTGGTTTATGAATTTGAAATTCAAACTCACCATCGCTTACGACGGCGCGGCGTATCAAGGCTGGCAGGTGCAGAAAATCGGCACGGGCGTGCAGGAAAAAATCGAGGCGGCGTGCGCGAAACTGTTTCCGAGCGTGAAGCGCATCCACAGTTCCAGCCGCACGGACACCGGCGTGCACGCGCTCGGCATGGTGGCGCATGTGGAGATTCCGCGCGCAGAATTCAAATTGCCGGTGCGGCGGCTGGCGCTGTCGCTGAATGCGTTTTTGCCGGACGACATCCGCGTGCTGTCATCCGTGCGCGTGCCGGGAAAATTTCACGCGCGCTTCGATGCGACGGGCAAACAGTATCGCTACTTCGTTTGGAATCAGCATTCGATGAATCCGCTGCTGCGCCATCATGCGTGGCACGTCCCGCGCAAACTGGATTTGAAAATCATGCGCGCGGCGGCGAAAACGTTGATCGGCAAACACGATTTTAAATCCTTCGCCGGCACGCGCAGTTACGAGATGGAATCGAACGTGCGCACGCTGACGCGTTGCGACATCAAAAAATCCGGCCCGCAGCTGACGTTCATCATTGAGGGCGACGGGTTTCTCTACAAGATGTGCCGCGGCATCGTCGGCACGCTGGTCCAGATCGGCTACGGCCGGTTTCCGGCGGATGAAATCCAGGCGATGCTCGCGCAGAAAGACCGCCGCGCGGCGGGGATGACCGCGCCAGCGCATGGACTAGTCCTGTGGAATGTTTTTTATAAGCCACAGAGGCACAGAGAACACAGAGCAAAAAATTAAAAATCCTCTGTGCGCTCTGTGTCTCTGTGGCAAAAAATTAATGAACATCGTCTTGGTTGAACCGGAGATTCCGCCGAACACGGGCAACGTGGCGCGGTTGTGCGCGGCCACGAAGTCCACGTTGCATCTCATCGAGCCGTTTGGTTTCAAGCTGGACGATTCGCAGCTCAAGCGCGCGGGCATGGATTACTGGCAGCAGGTCGCGTGGCACCGTTGGAAAAACTGGTCGGCTTTTTCTGAAAAAATTCCTGCGAATGCAAAGTTGTGGTTCGTAGAATCCAACGGGCCTAAACTTTACAGTGACGTAAAATTTTCGGCTGACGATTATTTGATTTTCGGCCGCGAGACGGCAGGTTTGCCGCGACAGCTTTTGGAAAATCATCGCGAACAGTGGCTGCGGATTCCGATGTTCAACGCGGAATCGCGTTCGCTGAATTTATCCAATTGCGTGGCGCTGGTGTTGTTCGAGGCGTTGCGGCAGCAGGATTTTGCCGGCGAAATTAAATGAAGAAAGCAAGGCCGCACAAAATCCCGCGCGATTTCACAATCCGCTTGAATGTGTCCGCGTTGTGATTAGCCTCGCCGGGTATGCGTTGGCAAATTATTCCGATTTTGATTCTGGCCGCTTCGCTCACCGCTTGCAGCAGCGTGAAACCCCGTCCGATTCCGACCGGCAGCTTGGAAAAATTCCAGGCGCGCGCCGCGAAATTTAATTCCATCGTGACCGTGCCGACGTTTGAAACGACGCCGGCCGCAGTCAGCGCGACGGCGGACAAAACCATTGCCGACGGCAACGCGGCGCTCGACGCGATTGGCCGGCTCAAGCCGGGGGAAGTGAATTTCACGAACACGATCCGCGCGCTGGATGACATGGGCTACGAGGTTTCGAAGGCGTCGGACCGGTTGGGCTTGATCGAGCAGACCAGCACGAACGCCGCCGTGCGCGATGCGGCAACGGATGCGATCAAGAAACTGTCCGAGTGGTCGGTCGGCACGGATTATCGCGCAGATGTTTATGCGGCGGTGAAGGCTTACGCGGCCACGTCGCCACAACTCGAGGGCGAGGACAAAAAATTGTTGGATGAGACCGTGCGCGATTATCGCCGCGCCGGTCTGAGTTTGCCGAAAGACCAGCAGGACGAGGTGGAAAAAATGCGCAAGGAATTGACCGCTCTGGAGACGGATTTTGAAAACAATGTCACGAAGGCGACGCACGCGCTGAAATTCACCAAGGCGGAACTCGCCGGCGTGCCGGAAGATTTTTTGTCGCAGCAAGGCATCAAGACCGGCGCGGACGAATACACGCTGATGGCCAACATCACGTTCCATTACATCATGGTCGAGGACAACGCGAAGCTCGAAGCGACGCGCCGGAAAATGCTCACCGCGCAATATAATCTCGCCCGCGCGGAGAACATCCCGCTGCTGCAAAAAATTCTCGTGCTGCGGGACGACATCGCGCACAAGCTCGGCTACGCGAACTTTGCGGATTACGCGACGGAGACGCGCATGGTGAAAAACAGCGCGACGGCGATTGAATTTTTGCAGAACCTTAAAACCGGTTTGCAGCCGAAGTTTGATGCGGAGCTGGAGGAGTTCCGGCAGTTGAAAATCAAGGAGACCGGCGACGCGAACGCGCAGATCAACGTCTGGGACTGGCGCTATTTTGCGAACGAGTTGAAGAAGACGAAATACAACGTGGACGCGGAACAGTTGCGCGTTTATTTCCCGATGGACCGCGTGAAGGAAGGTTTGTTCGCGATCTACCAGCACATCTTCGGCCTGAAATTTGAACTGGTGGACGCGCCTTACAAATGGGTCGGCGACTTGCAGCTTTACACCGTTTCGGACGCGAAAACCGGCGAGCCGCTGGGCTTGTTTTATCTCGACCTGTTTCCGCGCGAGGGCAAATACAATCACTTCGCGGAATTCGGCATCACGGAAGGAAAACTTTTGCCGGACGGAAAATATCAGCGCCCGGTCTGCGCGCTCGTCTGCAACTTCCCGCCGCCGCAGCCGGACAAGCCGTCGCTCATGTCGCACGACGAAGTGGAGACGATCTTCCACGAGTTCGGCCACGCGATGCACACGATTCTGACGCGCGCGAAATACTCGCGTTTCTCCGGCACGAGCGTGCCGCAGGATTTTGTCGAAGCGCCGTCGCAGATGCTGGAAAATTGGGCGTGGGACAAAAAAGTTTTGGACAGCTTCGCGGCGGATTATCGCGATCCGAAGAAAAAAATTCCGTCGGACATTTTGAACCAGCTCAAGGCCTCGCGGCTCGCGACGGAAGGAACCTTTTATCGCCGACAGCTTTCATTCGGCCTGATGGATTTGACGTTGCACACGCAAATCCACGCGACGAACGCGGATGATTTGCTGCCGCTCGCGAACAAAGTGTTGAGCGAGGTCTCGCTGCCGGTGCCGCCGGACACGGCGTTCGTGGCGTATTTCGGCCACATCATCGGCTACGGCGCGGGTTATTATGGTTACGCGTGGGCGGATGCGATTGCGGCGGATATGGCGACGGTGTTTGAAAATTCACCGGATGGTTTCTTCGACCAAACGGCCGGGATGCGGATGCGGCAGGAAATTTATTCCGTCGGCGATTCGCGCGACATCAACATCTCCATCGAAAAATTCCTCGGCCGGCCGCGCTCGCTGGAACCGTTCCTGAAAAAGATCGGCGTGAACCAATAATTGCATGAGTTCAGAGTCGCAACCCGCGCCCAGCCGCTGGCCGCGCCAGATCAAATACATCATCGGCAACGAGGCGTGCGAGCGCTTCAGCTATTATGGCATGACCGGCATTCTCGCCGGCTACATCAGCGGACAACTGCTCGCCGGCGGACTTGGCAAAAGCGATGATTACGCCACCGAAATCATCAACCTGTTCATCTTCGTCAATTATTTCACGCCGCTGCTCGGCGCGTGGCTGTCGGATAAATTCATCGGGCGCTACCACACGATTTTCTGGGTCTCGCTGTTTTATTGCGCGGGCCACGGCACGCTTGCCTGCAGCGATTTTTTCGGTGAACAAGGAAAATTAAACTGCCTCTTCATCGGCCTCACGCTGATCGCCTTCGGCGCGGGCGGCATCAAACCGTGCGTCTCCGCGTTCATGGGCGAACAGTTCCGGCCCGAGCAGTCGCACCTGATGCAGAAAGCCTACGGCGCATTTTACATGGCCATCAACTTCGGCTCGTTTTTTTCGTTCCTCGTCGTGCCATGGGTGAAAAATCATCACGGCTACAGCCTCGCGTTCGGCGTGCCGGGAATCTTGATGGCCATCGCCACGTTTATTTTTTGGCGCGGAAAAAAATATTACGTCATCGTGCCGACGAACCGCGAGAGCAAGCACACCGGCTTTTTCACGGTCATGTTCACCACGCTGCTGGCCAAGCGCGCCGCCGGGAAAAAATTCTGGGACGCCGCGCGGGAAAAATTTTCTGCCAGCGAAGTCGCCGCCGCGCGCTCCGTGCTGCCGATTTTGTTTGTCTTCGCCACGGTCCCGATGTTCTGGGCATTGTATAATCAGACCAATTCAACGTGGGTTTTGCAGGGCCTGAAAATGACGAACGTCACCATCCTCGGCCTGAACATCGGCGGGGAACAAATGCAGTCGTTGAACCCGCTGCTCATCATGTTTTTCGTGCCGATCTTCACGCTGTGGTTTTATCCGCGCATGGGCAAGTTCGCCGCGCCGCTCAAACGCATGAGCTACGGATTGTTTCTCGCCGCCGTCGCGTTCGTGCTGGTGGCGCTGCTCCAAAAACACATCGAGGCCGGCGAACATCTGAGCATCCTCTGGCAGACGCTGCCGTATGTCGTCGTCACGGCGGCGGAGGTGCTGCTCTCGCCGACGGGCTTGGAATTTGCGTTTCGCGAGGCCGCGCCGGAAATGAAAAGCATGATCATGAGCTTCTGGCTGCTGACGATCGCCGTCGGCAGCCTGATGGTGGCGCTCATCACCAAATTTCTGCCGCACGCCGCCGCGCACGCCGAGGACGCCTCGGTCAGCTCCGGCCGCTTCATGCTCTACGCGGAGATGGTGTTCGGCGTGGCGATCCTTTTCAGCCTCATCGCCAGCCAGTATCACTATCGCGACCAATCGGCGGCGCAGGGAAAATAATTTTGTTCACGGCGGGAAACCGATCGCCAGTTTCACGGCGGAGTATTCGGGATGAATTTTTCCGTCGCGTGCGCGGATGATCAAGTTCGGCTCCGTCCACGTCTGGCCGCGAAACCATTCCGGCAAATCTTCCGCGCGCATCAGACCAAACAGCGCGACCAGCGGCGGATCGCCTTCGCGAAAAATCACCGGCCGTTTGCGGACGATGACCAGGCCGGAATTTTTCGCGGCGCCGGCCACGCGCGCGAGCTGCGCCGGTTCGTGCGGAAACACGCACGCAAAAAATCCGCCCGGCGCGAGATGTTTCGCGGCGGTCGCACAATAATCGGCGATGCTGCCGCGCAATTCAAAACGGCACGCGACTTTTTGCGGATGCTCGCTTTGCAGTCCGTCCGACAGCGGCCAATATGGCGGGCTCCCGGTGATGAGATCGAATTTTTCTTCGGCGCGTAAGATTTTTTTATCGCGAAAATCCCCTTCGCGGATTTCGTAGCGATTTTCAATTCCATTGTAGCGCGCGGATTTTTTGGCAAGCGCCACGCTATCGCTTTGCGCCTCGACGGTGACAAATTTTGCGCCGGGCAGACGCCACGCGCCAATCATGCCGACGGTGCCGATGCCGCTGCCAAGATCGAGCGCGGTGCGCGCGGCCGGACACCACGTCGTGCCATACCACGCGGTCAAAATATCGTCGGTGGAAAACCGGTGGCCGTCGCGCAGTTGAAATAATCGGAAATGGCCGCTGATGGCGTCGAGCGTTTCGGGCGCTGCCACCGCTACGCCGGCAGCGAACCCTGGCGGCACGATGCCCGGTTTGGCCCAGCCTTTGAAATGCGTTTCGCCGTTCACAAATTTATTTTGGCGGCCGGCTTGAGCGGCTCGATGTGGATCAGCACGTCGCGCACGGACGGGATTTCCGCGCGCACTTTGTTTTTCACCTCGTGGCCGATGCGATGCGAATTTTCCACGGTCATCTGCGGGTCCACTTCGACGTGCATGTCCACGAAAAATTGATAACCCATCTTGCGCACGAAACATTTTTCCACGCCGTCCACGCCGGGAATCGTTTCGGCCACGGCGCGGATTTTTTCGATCAATTCGAAATCGGGCGAACGGTCCATCAATTCGTTCACCGCCGGCAGCAGCAGCCGCCAGCCGTTCCACGCGATGACGGCGGCGGCGGCGACCGCGGCCCAGTTGTCGGCCGCCTCATAACCTTTGCCGCCGAGCAATGAAATGCTGATGCCGAGAAACGCGGCGGCCGACGTGATGGCGTCGCTGCGATGATGCCACGCGTCCGTTTCCACGGCGGAACTTTCCACGGTCTCCGATTCGTGGAGCACGAAACGAAACAAAGTTTCCTTCACGACGATGACAAAAATTAAAATGATCAGCGTCCACGGCGACGGCGCGACCCGCGGCTCGTTCAATACATGCAGCGCGTTGAAGGCGATCCAGCCGGCGGCGAGCAGCAGCATCACAGAAACGGTGGCGGCGGCAATGGGTTCAGCCTTGCCGTGACCGTAAGGATGGTCGTCATCCGCCGGCGTTTCGGCGACGACGAGGCCGCGCCAGACGATGATGGAACTGAAAATATCCGCGAGCGATTCCACCGCGTCCGCGATGAGCGCCTGCGAATGGCCGAAGATGCCGGCGAGAAATTTTGCCACGACCAGCGCGATGTTCGCGGCGAGGCCCAGGAACGTGGCGCGGAGACTGCGTTGCAGGCGGTTGATCGGCACGCGAAATTATTAACCGTGCCGCGCGCGGAACACACGCCGCAAATGCGCCGGATTTTTTTGCACCGTTGCCCGCGCGGCTTTGGCGCTTGCGGAGTAGTTCACTTAAAGTATGTTTTTGCCGGAATCAGAACCCACTGCAATGTTACGGTCGGCATTAAATTTATCAGCCTGCGGGCTGATTTGGTTTTTCCTGCTTGGCTTCAGCCGCGCAAGTTTGGCCGAGGAAAGCCCGACCAACAACACCGCCAATTGGATGTTGGAGGCGACCAATCACATGGGCCAGTGGATCTGGGAAACGAATACGCTTGATAAACAGACGGTGCGTTTCTGGAAATCATTCGTCGTGCCGCCGGGCGGGAAAGTTGCCGCCGCTTTGCTGCGCATCACGGTGGACAACGGCTACACACTTTTTTTTGACGGCCAGGAAATCGGCCGCGGCAGCGATTGGCGGACGGTGACGGAATATGACGTCACGCAATTGTTGTCGCCCGGCCGGCATGTGTTGGGGGTGGAAGCCTTCAACGACCGCTTGGAAGCCGGTTTTATTTTTGGCCTGCGCCTTGAGCTTGCCGATGGCCAGGCCATGGAAATCACCTCGGACGATTCCTGGCTGATCGCGCCCGGCGAGGCAAAAAATTGGGTTGCGAAAAAAACGGCCCCGCCCGACTGGCATCCCGCCATCATCATCGGTTCCATGCATCATCACCCCTGGGAAAACTGGCCCTATGGGCTGGCCACGGTGCCGCCGGTGCGACCGGTGGCGGTGCATTTCTGGCAGCGCGGCTGGTTTCAACTGCTATTGTTCACCACGAGCGCGCTGGCGGTTTTTTATTGCATAGCCCTGACCACGCGGCTGGTGGCGCAGGCGAAGGCGCAACAATTTTTAAACCTCGAGCGCGCCCGCATCGCGCGGGACATCCACGATGACGTGGGCGCGCAGCTCACGCAACTGGTGCTGCTGGGCGAAGTGGCGCAGCGCGAGCAGCCGGAAGGTTCCGCCGCCCGCCGCCAGTTCCAACAATTCTGCGCGCACGCGCGCGAATTGTCGCAGGCGATGGATGAAGTCGTCTGGGCGGTGAATTCCCGGCGCGACACCGTGCGGGATTTTGCCAGCTACGTCTGCAAATACGCGCAACATTTTTTGAGCGCTACGCCCACGCGCTGCCGGCTGGATGTGGAGGCCGAGATCCCCGCGATGGAATTTGAACTGCCCGTGCGCCGCAATCTGTTTCTCGCCGTGAAGGAAGCCTTGAACAACGCCGCCAAACATGCCCAGGCCGATGAGTTGTTCGTGCGCATCTATCGGCAGGAACAAAAACTCATCGTCACCATCGAAGACAACGGCATCGGATTTGATCCCGACACCTTGAAGCTGGAACGCAATGGCCTGACCAATCTGCATCAGCGCATGAATGAAATCGGCGGCACGTGCGAGATCATCACCCAGCCGGGCCTCGGCTGCCGCGTCACGTTCAGCGTGCCCTTGAAGCCGGCCAAATCCCGGCTCGGCTTCGGCTGGTTCCGACCGGATGCCGCCACCAACCGTCAGCAAATCGAACAGCTCAACCTGCCGCCCGACCTGGCCGACATCGAAAATCAAAAATCGCTATGAAACCGAATTTATCCAGCAGCCCGCCACCCAAACCGGACATTCGCGTCGCGTTGGTGGAAGACAAGCCGGGCGTGCGCGACAGTTGGACACGGCTGATCAATTCGCTCGCCGGCTTCGCCTGCGCCTGCGCCTGCACCTCGGGCGAAGAGGCGCTGCGCGTGATTCCCACTGTGAAACCCGACGTCGTGCTGATGGATATTTTTCTGCCCCGCATGTCCGGCATCGAATGCACCACGCAGTTGAAATTAATTTTGCCGAAAACGCAGGTGCTGATGCTCACCGCCGTGGAGGACGATGAACTCGTGTTCATGGCGCTCGTCGCGGGCGCGGACGGCTACCTGCTCAAACGCACCACGCCGGAGAATTTGCGCGCGGCGATGCTCGACGTGCTCGGCGGCGGCGCGCCGATGACCAGTGAGATCGCGCGGCGCGTGGTGGAATCCTTTCGCAAAGCCAAGGCCAAATCCAAGCCGGAAGTGCATTTGAGCGCGCGCGAGGAAGAAGTGTTGATTTTGCTTTCCAAAGGTTATTCCAACAAGGAAATCGCCAGCCAACTCTCCATCGGTGCCGAGACCGTGGGCAGCCATCTCAAGCATATCTACGAAAAAATGCACGTCCGCTCGCGCGCCGAGGCGGTGGCGCGCTACATGACCAGCAAGGCCTGAAAAAGCCCTCGGGCAACGGCATAGGCTCCCGTATTTACGGGATATGAATACTCACCGGATTTGTTAATTTATCTGCAATCAATTGAACCCCGAAAAATAATTTTTAGTTCACGAAGCGATTCACGAAGCGAACAACCTAAAAACCATCCATGAAAAAATTCAGCGCACTCATTCTGGCCAGTTCAATTGGACTGGCGGCTCAGGCCCAAGTTGTTGACACCTTGAACAACACCACATTAGCCCCCTACACGCAGACAACTGTCCTTCAGAATGGTGCCAGCAGCGGTATAACCTTTTCGGATTCCACCGGGACGCTGACCTCGACGGGTGGCGGCACGGTTCCAGATCAGGTTCTTTTTTTGCGCAATGATTACAGCCTTTATTTGGGAGAAACGCTTTCCGTTGGCGTTGCCATTTCAGCCACCGGCGGTGCTAATTCAGACTTTGGAATCGCCATTGCTTCGCAAGTGAATCCTATCCCGGCGGTTTATGCGGGAAGCAACGTGAACACGCGTTCAAATTTCCTGGCCGTGTATGTGAAGCCCGCCAGCGGCGAAATTGGAGCGGCTGGTTTTAGTGGCACAACCCAGGTCATCAGCTCCCATAATACCGCCGCTTCTTTTTTGACAATCAATAGTCTTTGGATAACCGAAACTGCCGCCGATGTGTTCAGTGTTGGCTACACCACTCCAACCTCAACCAATACGTATGCTTCGGGCCTTGTCTTTAACCAAGGTGACATTGGCAACTCAATTGGTTTTTATTCCGATATGCGGGGAACCATTACCAGTCCTGCGGTATTGTCCAACCTGACGATTACTCCCGCTCCCGAACCCTCCACGCTGGCCATGGCCGGCATGAGTTTGTTCGGCTTGTTCGCCGTCGTGCGCCGGAAAAAATAAATCGCCGTTTTGATTCTGCATACACCCGGCCGCCGGATTACTCCGGCGGCTTTTTTTCTGCCCGCCACAGGGCGGATGCCGATGGGCCGCCAACGGCAACGCTGCAATTGCCGGCCGCACGATGTGACGGTTTGAAACTGCATCCGCCGCTTGGCCGGTCCATTCGACCTCTCCTTGAAATTTTAAATGGAGGCGCGCCCGGCTTTTCCAAAAGTTGACGCGCCCAAAGTTCCCGCGCAAACTCCGCGCATGGCAAAAAAGCTTTCCGGCGCGAAACCCCTCACCCGGCCTGCGGCCACCCTCTCCCCGGCGGACGGGGAGAGGGCCGGGGTGAGGGGGCGTCCCGCCAAGCCCTCCGCGCTCCTCGACACCCGCGTCGTTTATTGCGGCGACAATCTGGAACAGCTCGCCAAGCTGCCCGATGCCTGCGTGGATTTGATTTACATTGACCCGCCCTTCAACTCCAACCGCGACTACAATGGTGGCCAGTCCGGCTCGGACTTTTGGGGCGAGACCAAGGAGAAGCGCCCCTTTGAAGACCGCCACGAGAACACCAAGGCTTACATTGACTACATGCGCCCGCGCTGCGTGCAACTCGCCCGCGTCCTCAAACAGACCGGCAGCTTTTATTACTACTGCGACTGGCACGCCAGCCACTACGTCAAGGTCATGCTCGACCAGATTTTTGTAAATGGATTCGTTGCAAACTAGAATATGAGACCAAGTTTATACGAAGACGGAACGAACGTTACCGTTGGAACAAAATTCATTATGGAACATGGAAGAAGAGTTCTTCCGTGGTATATCCCCGCAGCGAGCAAAGCGCCGTCAGATTGGAAAGACAAATGGAAGAAATTGCGCGACCGTTTTGAAAATATAATTGACGAGGGATGCACGATGGAGTGCTTTCTAATCCAACGCCGAATCCCACAATCGAGACCAGACCACGAAGATTTTCCTGGAATTCTAAAAACCCGACAAATGTTTCGCAGATGTAATGGCTTGTGGATTCAACCTTCAAATTTATTTTCACTAAATGGAGAACCGCTTATTGGACTTTTTCCATTTAACAATGTCCGTGGCGAACCAATGTTGAACAGTCAGAACCAGCCGGTTGCATTCCGGCTAGGTTCGTTTCATTACTTCGACATTAATTGTGAAATTGGATCTGAATCGGAATCAACGTTTCAGACTAGACGTCGGTTAATTGATCTAGCTAAAGATGCGACTAACTTGATTTATCAACTCCCTTCCGAAATAGCTTGCTCATTGTGGCGGAATGTCCTTTCGGGTTTTTCTAAAACAGAGAACAAAGATGATTCCCTTTGGTATGACGCTCTTTTTCAGCTTTCACTATTGCAACAGCCGGGCAGTCCACTTTTTACAACTCGTTATGATTGGAAAGAAAATGGCTATATTGGGTTGGTTGGAAAAGGATTATTTCCGCGTTTGCCGGATTTTGATTTTTCGACTTCTCTTGATGCGCCAAAAACTCCAAAAGATGAAGATTACCCGATGGCTTATTACGCAAAGCTTCCAGACTTAGCCAGAGCATCAGTCGCTGCGATTGATGAAATTCTTCAACTCGAAAAAGTTTCTGTTAGCGCAGTTGAAACAAAAATAATACAAACTGCGGTTGAAACAGAAAATAGGCAAAGCACAGCTACAACAAAAAGCTTGCAAGAACTATTAGAAGAAACAATAAAAGCCGAAACCAACGCCGAAAAAGGGAAAACGCTAGAAAAACTTGTTACAGCTTTGTTCAGCACAGTCGCTGGATTTAGAATTTGGAAAAACAACATTATTACTGAAACCGAAGAAATTGATCTGGAAATCGGAAATGGCAGCAGTCATTTCATATTTCATAAAGAAGAGGCAATCATCCTCGCGGAATGCAAAAACTGGTCAAAGAAGTGTGGAAAAAATGAGTTTGTAGTTTTCAGAAGTAAAATAGAAAATCGCAACGCAAGATGCTCTTTGGGATTTCTCATTTCATGGAACGGTTTCGCCGACACTATTACCAAAGAAATGCTTCGAGGTTCACATGAACGGCTTTTAATTGTCCCGATTGACGGCAAACAAATTCAAGAAGCTGTGAAAAGCAACTCCTTCTCCGACCTAATTGAATCTGCGTGGAATAAAGCTACGATGATCTAGCTTTCTCTAGCGCCGGACGCGGCTTCGTCGTCCGCGACCTGCCGTGGACGGTGGAGAAGCTGCGCGTCATCCCGCCGTTTGAATTTGAGAACTGGGCCGTCATCGCCCTCGGCGGCATCCCGAACAAGGTGCAGGTCGGCGACATGGGCGTGGATGGCCGCATCTATCCCGTCAGTTCCAGCGCCGCGCCGCGCAAGCAGCAGGCAGGCGAACTCGGTTTGAAAGAACGCTGGTATCCCATCCAGGTGAAGCAAAAAGACAAGGCCGGTCGCCCGGACATTGATGCCTTCGAGGCCGTGATGATGCGTGAGGATTGCGAGAAAGGTTTCTTTATTTCTTTCGATTTCAGTTCGGATGCGTTGACGGAGATAGATGCGTTCTTCAAGCGCAGCCACAAAGTCATCGTCGCCTTGACCGTGCAGGAAATCCTCGACGAGCAGATTGCGAAGAAACTGGTGTGACGCCATTTTTAATTTGCATTTCCATTTTTCCAGGCATAAAAAAGACAGCCTAATCCTCAAAGTGGTATGGAAACAAAACATCATGCGCTGCGCATGGCGCTGGCATTGCTCACCGGGGTTCATTCAGCCGTAGCCCAAAACGCTCGTTTTTTCCGGATTTCCGGCCCGGCAGCCACCACCATCACCGCCGTCCGGGCCGATGGCTCGCTGGTGTGGAGCAATGCACTGGCGGGCACGAACTATACCGTCCAGACGGTCGCGTCCCTGCCCGGGGGAACCAATTGGGTGGACTACGTCCAGCTTCCCGTCACCAGACAATTCAACACCAACCAGATCATTGCTTTCAACGCGCCCGCCGGGATGGTGCTGATTCCGGCGGGGACATTCATCATCGGCGACACTTTGGATGGACTCGTTCCGAATAATGATAATGCCCCCACGAATGTCACCGTATCGGCTTTTTTCATGGACATCAATTTGGTGAGCTATGGCCAGTGGCAGGCGGTTTATCGTTGGGCGATCACCAACGGCTACAGTTTCGATTATCCCGGCACGGGCAAGGCAACCAATCAGCCGGTGTATGACGTGGATTGGTTTGACTGTGTCAAGTGGTGCAACGCGCGGTCGCAGCAGGCGGGATTGACGCCGGTATATTACACGGACGCGGCGTTCACGCAGGTTTATACCAACGCGCAGCTGGCGGTTACCAATGTGAACTGGTCGGCGGATGGCTGCCGTCTGCCCACGGAAGCCGAGTGGGAAAAGGCGGCGCGGGGAGGGCCAAGCGGGCGGCGGTTTCCGTGGGGCGACACGGTCAGCCCAAGTCAGGCCAACTATATGGCCTACCCTGCCGTTTATAGTTATGATGTCTCACCTTATACCGGCTACAACACCAACTATAATCGCACCGGCTACGCCTATACCAGTCCGGTGGGTGTGTTTGCACCGAACGGGTATGGTCTGTATGACATGGCGGGCAATGAATTCGAGTGGTGTTGGGATGGTTATGCGGCGCCGCCCTATCCGGCTGGCAGCCCTTATTTGGGCGGCACCGATCCACGCGGCCCCAGCGGTCCGCCCATTGCGGGCCGGGTGATGCGCGGTGGCAGTTGGGACGTCTACGCCGACGATTTGCGCTGCGCTACCCGCTGCCAGCTCGGGCCGAGCACTCCCGGAGGCGACGTCGGGTTCCGTTGTGTAAGGAGTCGTTAGTTATCTGCAACCCATTGGGTTCTCGGAAAGCGAGCCGCTCTGGTGCGCCGGCCGCGGCTTCGTCGTCCGCGGCCGGCTCTGACCGTGCAGAAAACCGGAATTGGCCGGTCGGTCAATCCCCAATGTCCCCAATCTAATGCCGGACTTGGTTTGATCCGCGTTTTTTACGACGCAAAAAATTTCGACTTAACTCCATCCGCGCCGGACTTGGTTTAAAACGTATTTTTTACGACGCAAAAATTCCGGACTTAACTTGGTCCGGTTTTTTTAGGGCGCAAACTTTTCGGATCAAACTAAGTCGCGGCGCGACTTAGTTTGGTCGCGATTTTTTAGGGCGTAAATCTCCGTGACTTAGTCTGGTCGGGCCGCGACTTAGTTTGGTCGAAGTTTTTTAGGGCATAAAAAACCCGGACTTAACTTGGTCGCGGCAGTTTCCGGCTCAAAAAACGCATTTTTTGAAATCTTGTAGGAAGCTTTCCTACAAGATTTTAGGAATCCTTCCTACAGCGAATTTGCCGATCGGCAAAATTTTTCCAGCCGCTTTTGGGACTTATTTGCCGGGCTCCGCCGGGATGGGCGCGGCGGCGGCAGAATGGTTTTTTTCGTAAACAGGCTTTTTCAAATGGGTTGCAAAATATTTGCGGGCGGGGGCGTTTTTTTTGGCGGGGGACGGAAAGGCCGAGAAACCGGTTGGCATCCTTTTAGCATAAGCAGTTTCAAGAACGGTCTTGGTAGCCGGCAGGATTGCCGGTGGGACGGTTCGGTTATCAAAAGAGAAAGGACAGTTATGGCTGGTATTAGTTATCGGGTCTCCTATGCATTCGGTGTGTTGCCGGATACGAAGTTGGATGGCTTCGGCGCAAACGTGGTGGTGAAAATGACGGGCAATCCGGCGTTCCCCGCGTCGCCGCTGACGATGGCGGAACTGGGCGCGCTCCGGCTGGGGTTTCACAACGCGCTGCTGGCGGCGTTGCAGGGCGGCTCGCAGTTGATCGCGCTCCGGGAAGAGGCGCGCGCTGAGCTGGTGCTGGCGCTGCGGCAGGTCGGGGCCTATGTGCAAAGCGTCGCGGGGCAGTCGTTGGCCACGCTGCTGAGCTCGGGCTTCGAGGCCGTGAGCACGAATCGCGCGCAATCGCCGCTGGATACGCCGGTGATCCTGGCGATCGACAACAGCATGAGCACGCAGTTCACGCTGCGGCTGCAAGCGGTGGCCAATGCCCGGACGTATCAGATTCAAAAATGCGTGACGGGTGATGCGTGGGAGGAAGCCGGCCTTTCCACTCAGGCACGGAGCATTCTGGTGACGGGCTTGGTGCCGGGAACCATCTACAGCGTGCAGGTGCGCGCCATTGGCGGCAGCACGGGCTACAGCGCCTGGAGCAATCCGGTCTCGTGCATGGCCACCTAGCCAGGTTGGCGTCTCACGGCGGTAGATTGCCGCCGCTCATCCCAAATCAAGGCCGGGACAGTAATTTGTCCCGGCCATTTTATTTTTTTGCGCAGCACCAGGAGGTGACCACCGGGCTCGTTGCCAGGCTCCCGTATTTGCGGGATGGAGATAGGGCGGTGGGTGTGCTAGATTGTCAGCTACACAAATCAGTCAATCCAAACCCATACAATCCCCTCAGCGTTTTATGAAAGCACTCAAACTCACTCTAGGCCTGTGGCTGGCACTCATTTTGCCGCAATATATTCTCCTGGCCGCCGTCGTCGGCCCTTACACGCCGGACGCGAACACCCTAGTGCTGCTCCATTTGGATGAAGCAGCCGGCGGCTCCGTGACCACCAATGTCGGCAGCCTGGGGGGCAATTTGTATAGTGTGAATTATGCCAGCGCGACGGCGGTGCCGCCGTTGGTCACGACCATGTTGGGCGCCACGGGGTTTTCCGCTCCGCCCACCAATTTTAACAAATGCGAAAACAACACCACGGCGGGTTATGAGTTCGGTTACGATTACAATAAAAACGGACAGTATGATGCGGATACGGGCAGCGGCAGCGTTGATTTTCTGCCGATGTCCAAGCTCAACATCGGCAATGGCGGCCAGACGCCCTTCACGCTGGAAGCGTTGATCCAGCCGACTTCCACGGCGGGCAACCAGGAAATTATTTGCACCGACAGCAGCGGTCCGAGCGGTCGCGGCTTTCAATTTCGGATTACCGGCGGATCGTTACAGTTTCAATTCATCACCGGATCGCAAGCGGTTTCCGCCACCATTCCGACGACGGGCTCGGATGCGTTTGCGGCCGGCACGTGGTATCATGTGGCGGTAGTTTACAATGGCTCGACAGCGACACTTTATTGGACGAAACTCGACACAACCCTGGGTGCCGCTCATGTTTTGGGCACGCCGGCTTCATTGACCTTGGGCACGGCGGCCGGCGCGGTGACCGGGCCATTGGTCATCGGCAATCGCGGCCGTCCTTCGGGCAGCGAGACGTTTCTGGGCGCGATTGACGAGGTGCGCATCAGCAGCGTGGCCCGCGCCGCAAACCAGATGCAGTTCTACTCGCCGCTGGTGACCATCACGCAAAATCCCATCAGCCAGAATATCGATTATAATCAGCCGGTGACTTTCAGCGTCGGCGCGTCCAGCTTGACCACTCTCGGTTATCAATGGCGGTTCAACTCGAACTCCATCGCGGGTGCCACCAACACCAGTTATGCCATCGCGAATGTCGCGGCGACCAACGGCGGCTATTATGATGTGGTGGTGACGAACACGGCGGGATTTTCGGCGACCAGCTCCCCGGCCTTGATGGTGGTGGGCGCGGCGAATTTCCTGAATCACCGTTATAGTTTCACCACCAGCTTCACCAACCTCACCACGAGCGCGGTCTGCACGCCGGACAGCATCGGCGGCGCGACGGGAACCAATTTCGGCGACGCCTACATCACCAATGGCGCGCTGGTGCTGGATGGCACGGCGGGCACCTACATGCAACTGCCGCCGAATCTTTTCACCGCCGCGAATGCCACCGCCTTGACCGTGGAGTTCTGGGCCACTTACGGCGCAAATGCCAACAACGCCTATGTCTTCGCCTTCGGCAATACCAACTATATCCTTGGTCAAGGTATCGCGGGCGTTGACTATGTCTGTTATTCACCCCATAACGGCAGCGGCCAAGGGCTGATCATCAGCCCGAGCGATAACTCCTTTCAACAGTCGGTCACGGCCGCCGGCAATTTGGACGGCCTCACTTCACACGTGGCCTGTGTGATCGATCCACCAAACAAGACGCTCTCCATCTATACCAACGGCGTGCTGGAATCGGTCAATACTAACATGACGGTGGGCATTGCCAACGTCAACGACGCGATCTCCTTCATCGGTCAATCGCTTTTCTCGGCCGATCCCAATCTGGTGGCAAACATTGATGAGCTGCGCCTTTATTTGGGCGCGCTTTCGCCATTGAGCATCAAGCAAAGCGATGATCAGGGTCCGAACATCGTGCTGGCGAATGGCCCGGTAAGTTTTGTCACCCAGCCGACGGGCACTTCCGTGCCGGCGGGCCAGACCGCCACATTTACGGCGGCGGCGGTCGGCTATCTGCCCATCACTTATCAATGGTTCAAAAATGGCACGCTCGTGAACGGTGCGACCAATGCCAGTTACTCCTTCGTAACCGCGCTGACCGACAATAGTGCAAGCATCGTTTGTTATGCCACGAATACCATCGGCGTGACGACTTACATCACGAACAGTTCGACGGTTACTTTGAGCGTGTTTTTACCCCCCACATTGGAATGGCAGGACGGCTCGCATGGTGGCGCGGATAACAGTTGGAACACGACTTCGCTCGATTGGATCAACACCTTGGGCGGCGGTCTCATCGCGTTCACCCAAACGAACGGCGTGTTGTTTGACAATAACGGCAGCGGTTCGCCCACGGTGGATATCGAGCAGACCATCATTCCCTATAACATCACCGTCAATGCTTCAACCGACTATATGCTGACTTCCTCGGGCAACTTGGGTTTGCTTACGGGCCAGGCGACCATCACCAAGCTGAACTCCGACACGTTGACGATTGACCTGACTAACAATCTATCCGGCGCCGTGACGATTTCCGCCGGCAAACTGCAAATCGGCAACGGCGATTCCTACGGCTCACTCGGCACGGCGCAGATCACCAATAATGCCACGCTCTCTTTCAACCGCGGAGATGCGACGTTGATTGCGGGCAACTCCATTCACGGCACCGGGACGGTGAGTTATGACGGCAGCGGTTCGGTGACCATCACGGGCAACAGCGATTACTCCGGCCCCACGCTCATTAATCAAGGCATTCTTAATCTGCAAAGCGCCACCGGTCTGGGGTCAACGAGCAGTGGCACGATCATCGCCAGCGGCGGGCAACTCTATATCACCGCGAACGTGAATGTAGCGGAAGGTTTGACGCTAAACGGTGCGGGTGATGGCAACGGCGCGCTGCGCAAAGGCGGCGCGGGACTTACCGTTGAGACCGGCGCGATCAACATGGCATCGGATTCGACCATCGGCTTGGATGGCGGAGCGACGCTTACTCTGAGCAATGTTGTTTCCGGTGCGGCGGCGTTGACGGCGGTGGGCAGCGGCACATTGACTTTCAGCGCCAACAATACTTTTGCGAACGGCTTCACTTTAAATGGCCCGGTCATCAACGTGAACGCCAATCGCGCGCTCGGCCCCAACACCGTCACGGTCGCGGGCACCGGTCGCTTTGTGATCGGCGACGGTTTGAACCTTACCAACTTCATCCTGGCCAGCGCCGTTTCGCCCGGAACTGCCACCGGTTTGTTGATGGTCAATGATAACACCAATGGAACCATCACGACCATCAGCGGACCGCTGGAATTTGATTCTTCGCCGGTCAATGGCAATGATTTCATCGGCCCGATTTCCTCCGGTTATTTAAATGTGACGGGACCGATCACCAATACGGCAACCGGCGTGGTGGGTTCGCGCAACGGTTTTGTGCGGTTCAGCGGCGGCGGCAATTATACTGCGTTTAATGTCAACCAGGGAACCGTTTCGATCGGAGCCAATAACGGACTCTGCACGAATGCTGCATTGACCCTCGCGGCATCGGCCAACGCCTCGTTCGACCTGAACGGATTCAGCCAGATCCTGACCGGCTTGGCTGACGGCGCGGCCTTCGCGGAGTTGATAACCAACAGCGCTTCGTCGCCGAGCACGTTGACCTTGAATCTTACCGGTGGCAGCAGCACTTACAGCGGCGTGATCGCCGGCAATGTGGCGCTGGTCGAAAACGGTCTGGGCAACAACCTGAATCTGGCGGGCACCAATGCTTACACGGGCAATACGACCGTGAACAGCGGCACGCTGGAAGTTGGCCAGCCAACGCTGGCGGCAAGATCCACGGTGACGGTGGCCAACGGGGCGACGTTGCAACTGGACTTCTCGGTGACCAACACCGTAGCCGCGCTGGTGCTTAACGGAGTGAGTCAACCTCTTGGTGTCTACAACAACACGACGACGCCGACTTACATCACTGGGTCCGGCAGCTTGCAGGTGGCGGTGACGGGGCCGGGAGTTTTCACCAATCCCACGGGCATCACGGGCATCAGCTTGAACGGGGCCAATATCGTTCTGACTGCCACGAATGGACAGGCGGGCGATGCTTATTATTTGTTGAGCGCGACGAATCTCGCTTTGCCGCGCAACCAGTGGACGCCGGTGGCCACGAATGTTTTGACCGGGAATGGTGCTTATACTTTCATCGGCACCAACGCGGTCAGTGCGGGGGCGAAACAGCAGTTCTACATTTTGAGCAACACCAACAATTAAAAGACGGGTGAAAATTTCCGTCCGCGTGGGTGCGGGCGGAAAATTGAAAACATGGTTTGAAGCCTTCCGGCCCGCAGCGCCTGGTTTCGCTGCGGGCCGGTGATTTTAATTAGAAAATGAAATCGTTTGAAAACAACGCTGGCCGGCCGACAGCGTTTACTTTGATTGAATTGCTGGTCGTCATCGCGATCATCGCGATTTTGGCGGCGATGCTGCTGCCCGCGCTGGCCCGCGCCAAGGAGCGCGCCAAAAGAATTCAATGTCTGAACAATGTCCGCCAAATCGGCATCGGCGCGATCATGTATGCGGGCGACAATGGCGACCGGCTGTATTCGCCGCTGGATCTGAACGCCACGCCGCCGCAATTGGTCTCCGCCAATCCCAATTTTCATCCGCTGGCGTTTGACATCAGCATGGTGGACATTTTGAAAGGCTATGGATTGTTGATCAAAACCAATGCGAGCGAGCAGAACAATATCTGGAGTTGTCCGGAACGAAATTATCTGCCGCGCGTGGACTATTCTTCGGGCAATCCCCAAATCGCGCTGGGCTATCAGTATCTTGGCGGTATCACCCGCTGGGTCAACTCGGCAGGCACGTTTCAAAATCCGCCCAGCCCGGTCAAGCTTGGCAGTTCCAAACCGAACTGGTGTCTGGCGGCGGAAGCCAACGCCAATTTTACGTCGGCGGGGACCGTGCCGGCGGACATCGGCTGGGGCGCGGATGGTTATGTGGCCGGCGAACCGGTGCGCGTGCCGCATCCGCGACCGGGCGATGGCCTGAAATGTCCCGATGGCGGCAATATTTTGTTCGCCGATGGATCGGCGCGGTGGATAAAATTTCAGGACATGTATTTCATGACGACGTGGAACACGAGCCGTCGTCTTTTCGCGTATCAGGAAGACTGGGGCAGTCTGACGGCGGCGCAGGTGGCTTCCATGAAACCAGTTGCGGGCATTGATTTTTAAGCGATCATTTCCGCCAAAATATTTTATGCGGGATTACCACGAAAAATTTGCGTTGCTCTGCCGGCGGATCGCGGGCGTCACTTTTTTTTGCAGTTCGATGCTGACGGTTTCCGCGCAGACGAATTCGCAACAGATCTATCTTTCGTGCCTTACGAATTTCGAGACTTACGCGGAATCCATCTGGACCACGAGCAGCACGATTCCGGATTCCGGTTACTGGGGCGACGGCGGCAGTTCCGGCAACGGCGGCATTCGCGGCAACAGCGGCATCGCCGTGGCGTATGCGGTGTTGTGCCTCGCGCTGCCGAACGATCCCCGCTACGCCACACGGCTTTCCCGCGTCCGCCAGGCGTTGAACTACGATTACAACACGCACGTCTCCGGCACTTACAACACCGTCAGCGGCAACAAGTGGGGCTGGAGCAGCGGCACACTGGCCACTTGCACCTCGCAGGGCGGCGCGGACTGGCAGACTGCCGAGTGGTCGGGTTCGATGGGACTGGCTTGTCTTTTGTTGCAGTCCAATTTACCAGCCGCCACGGTCAACGGCGTGCAGACCGTGGTGATCAGCGAGGCGAACCACCGTGCCACGATCCCGCCCTGCACGCGCATCTTGAGCGACGGCGACACCAAGGCGGAGGAGAATGCTTGGGACGGAAATATACTGTCACTCGCGGCGGCGTGGATGACCAACAACGCCAGCGCGAGCAACTGGCTTTACATGGCCAAGAGTTATCTCGCCAACACTTACACCGTCGCCTATCCCGATTTAATCACGCCCAACACCACCGGCGATCCGCTGGCCTCGTGGGTTTCCACCGTGACGTTGTTTCCGAGTTATGCATTGGAGAATCACGGCTTTTATCATCCGACTTATGAGATGGTCGCGGGCATGTCCTCCGGCGATTCGCTGCTGATGGCGCGGCTGGCGAACACCAACATTGCTGCGCAACTTCAGCCGTTTGCCGAACACAATGTCATGGCCGTCTGGACGAACAACCTCAACACGCTCGTCACCTCCACCGGCGATTTTGCCTATCCCGCCGGCGTGGACTGGTCGGTGCGCGACTTTGAACAGAATTCTTTCATCACATGGATGACCACGCATTTCAACGATCCCATCGCGCGCTGGGCGGACAGCCAGTTGGCCCAATGCGTCCGCTATCATCAAATCTCCAATGGCGACGGCACATTTGTCGGCATCAGCGCAAACCCCGGCGGCGGCATTTTATTCTATCGCGAAGCCGTCGAAGCGCGGCGCACCGCGATTGCCTGGCTGCATTGGAACGGCGCGGATTTTCCCACCGGCCCGATGACTGCGCCGACCAACACGCTGATGTATAACACCGATGTGCAGGTCATCCATCAGCGCAGCCAGTTCGGAACATTTTCGATCAGTTGGAATGGCGCGCGGGTGCTCGCAAATGTTGACCCCGTCGCGCTATCGGTTCCGACGAATGCGTTTATTTCCTCGCCGCGCTTGCCGGGCGTCATCGGCCTCGGCGCACTGGGCAATCCCACGGGCGCAACGATTGTGAGTTACGCCAGCAACTCCGTGGGTTTCAGTGCGGAAATGAAACTCACCAGTTCGCTCGGCACCACCGAGGAATACATCAAGTCCACCGGCGACAGCATCGCCATCATCGAAGTGCCGACGCTCAACACCGGTTCGGTTGCGACCAGCGGCGGCAGTTTCGTCTGCGGCATCGAAAACGATCCACTCACCGGCGGCTCGCGTTTGTTGGAGTGGACCAACGGTTCAACGACCATCAACGCCTTGTCCGGCGTGACGCGTAATGTCACGAACAACTGGCTTTGCGTTTCCGGGCGCTACGGCGTGCTGGCCGGGCCGGCGGGATATTTTAATTATGTGGCCAACACCACTTACACGCGGACGGACACGGCGGGTTATAGCGAATCCGGTGAAGCTGAGGACGCGCTTTCGTTTGTGGAGAGCAGCCAGCTCGCGCCGCGCTACGCCATTTTCTTTCCCGGTAAAAGCGCGCTGCAAACTTCCAACCTTGCCGCGCAAGTCAGTTGGATTATTTCCGGCACCAACGCGACGCTGAATTTTCCCAGCGCGAGCGGGGCCGCACAAGTTTCCGCGCTGGTCTCCCTAGTTGCCACGAATCCCACTTATCCGCCTTACGAACTTGGCGTCGCGAGCGTCACCGCGTCATCAAGTCAAAGCGGGTATCCGCCGACGAACGCGGTGGACAATAACACCGCCACCTTCTGGGTTTCCTCCGGCACCGTGGCCGGCCAAGGTCCGACGCCCACGCATCCCGAATGGCTGCTCGTCAATTTTTCGCGCCTGGTGGCCATCTCAGGCTTTCTGGAGGTTCCGCGCAACGCCAACAATGGTTACGGGCCGTCGAATTTTCTGATGTTCTGCAACATCTCGACGCCCATTCCTGCCAGCGGCATTCCGTCGACCGGCTCAAATGTCTGGTCCGGCACCGGGAATGCCCTCACGGCGCTGAATGTCGAATTGCCCCGACCCATTTACGCCACCAATGCCGCGATCATCATCACCAGTGCCTACGACAGCGGCTCGCCGACCGATCCGCGCAACGTGCAGTTGGCGGAACTGGATTTTTACGAGCGCGCCCAGCCGGGCACCTTCGCCGACTGGCTGTTGCAAAATTTCACCGACGCGCAACTGACCAATTCCGCCACCGGCACCGCGGCGGCTGACCCCGATGGCGACGGCGTGCCGAACCTTTTGGAATTTGCCGTGGGTGGCAATCCGCTCGTCTCCGACGCCACCAATGCGGTGGTGCGTGCCGCAATATTTTCTGCCAGCCAGTTCGCCATCCAGTTTCACGAACGCAATGCCCTCGGCAATGTCGCCCGCCAATTCCAAAGCTCCGACGATTTATTGAACTGGACGAACACCGCGCCCGCCACCGTGAACGTCTTGCAAAATTTTGGCACGAGCTCGCTGCTCCAGGCTCAGTTTCCTTTTCAGCTCGCGCCCCAGTTTTTTCGCCTCCAATATAGTGTGACCAATTGAAATGAAGCCTGGAAATTTTTTGGCGGTCTTCCTCGCGTGGGCGATGGCGTTGAATCTAGCCGTCACTGCCGCGCCGCTGGAAACCGGCTGGGATAATCCGCCGACCGCCGCACGTCTGCGCGCCTATTGGTGGTGGCTCAACGGCAATGTCACCAAGGCTTCCATCACGCACGACTTGGAGCAGATGAAGGCCAAAGGCTTCGGCGGCGCGGTCATCATTGACGCCGATGGTTCCAGCCAGGATGGCAACGCCGAGGCGCCGCACGGCCCGACTTTTTTTTCACCCGCATGGCGTGAACTTTATAAACACGCGTTGCGCGAAGCCAATCGCCTCGGCCTCGAAATGAGTTTGAACATCCAGAGCGGCTGGAATCTCGGCGGCCCGGGCGTGACGAAGCAAGACGCCGCGAAAAAATATGTCTGGTCGGAACTGAAAATCACCGGCGGCACGAACGTTGAAATCAGACTGCCGGAACCTAACGCGCGCGAAGATTTTTACCGCGACACCGCCGTGGTCGCCTATCGCATCAAAAACACCGCCGCGCATCCGCCGCTGCAAAATTGGAAACAGAAAGCCTTGCAGCAATCGCTCGAACCGTTTTCCACGCCGTCGTCCGAGCCGTTGTTCCAGGAAATTCCCGCCACGCCCGGCGAGCCGGACGCCGACGCGAGCGATGTTTTGGATTTGACCAAAAATCTTTCCGCCGATGGAATTTTGAAATGGGACGCGCCGCCCGGCGACTGGCAGATTTTTCGTTTCGGCTACACCATTGGCGATCACGCCTACGTTTCGACGAGCAGCGAAGGCTGGCAACGCGCACCGGGCGCGGCGCACGATTCATTCGCGATTGATGTTTATGACGCGACGGCGTTTCAAAATTATTGGAACGCCATTGTCGAGCCGCTGATTCAAGATGCCGGGCCGTTCGCCGGAAGCACCTTGAAATATCTGCACACCGACAGTTGGGAAATCGAGCTGGCCAACTGGACGCCGACGCTGCGCGCGGAATTTCAAAAACGTCACGGTTACGATTTGTTGCCGTGGCTGCCGGTGCTCGCCGGAAAAATTGTGGACAGCCGCGAGGCGAGCGACCGTTTTCTGTTTGATTATCGGAAGACGCTGGGCGACCTCGCGATTGACAATCACTACAAACTTTTTCGCGACAAGGCGCACGCGCACGGCTTGGAAATCCATCCCGAAAGCGGCGGGCCGCACGCGGTGCCGATTGATGCGCAGCGCTGCCTCGGCTGGGACGACGTGCCGATGAGCGAATTCTGGGCGTGGTCGTGGACCCACCGCATCGGCGACGAAAACCGTTTTTTTGTGAAGCAGCCCGCGAGCGCCGCGCACACTTACGGTCACCCGATCACGCAGGACGAAGGCTTCACCACCATCGGCCCGAATTGGCAGGAAAAAATCTGGGACAATTTGAAACCGTCGTTTGACAAAGCGCTCTGTGAAGGCATGAATCGCCTCGTGTGGCACGCGTTCGTCTGCTCGCCGGACGAGACGGGAATCCCCGGCCAGCAATATTTTGCCGGCACGCACCTGAATCCCAAAGTGACGTGGTGGGAAAAATCCGCGCCCTTTTTCAGCTACATTGACCGCTGCCAGTTCATGCTGCAACAGGGCCATTTTGCCGCGGACGTTTTGTTTTATTACGGCGACCACGTTCCGAATTTCGCGCAGCTAAAAAAATCCGATCCCGCGCACATCCAGCCCGGTTATGATTATGACGTCATCACCGAGGAGGCGCTGATTGAACGCGCGCGCGTGAAGGACGGGAAAATTTTCCTGCCCGACGGCATCAACTATCGCGTCCTCGTTTTACCAGAGCACAATGTCATTTCCTTGGCGGTGCTGAAAAAAATCAAGGAACTTGTTGCCGCCGGCGCAACGGTCATCGGCCCCAAACCGGAACGCGGCGAGACACTGGAAAATTTTTCGGCCACCGATGCCGCAGTGCAAAAACTCGCGGACGAATTGTGGGGCGGCAAAGTCGGAACCGGCCGCGTCATCGCCGACCAATCGGCACGCGAAGTGTTGCGGGCCGATGGCGTGCCGCCGGACTGCGAATTTCTGGATGCGGAAGGCCTGCCGCTGGATTTCATCCATCGCACGACCGAGGACGCGGAAATTTATTTCGTCGCCAACCGCGCCACCAACGCCGTCGCGGTGAATTGCGCTTTTCGCGTCGCCGGCCAAGCCCCGGAATTATGGAACGCCGTGACCGGCGAGCGGAAATTTGCCGCCGCCTACGAGGAAAAAGCCGGGCGCATTTTTGTGCCGCTGGATTTTGCCGCGTGCGGCTCGTGGTTTGTCGTTTTCCGCGAACCGGTTTCCGCGCATCCGGCGCTGGCCAGATCCAACAGACACATTTTTTCCACGCTTTCAGAAATTTCCGGCGCGTGGACGGTTCACTTCGACCCGAAATGGGGCGGCCCGGAATCCGCGCCGTTTGACACGCTCACCAGTTGGACGCAACGGCCGGAACCGGGCATAAAATTTTATTCCGGCACGGCGGTTTATGAAAAAACTTTCGATCTGCCCGATGCAAAAGTTAAAACGCAAAACGCAAAATTATTTTTGGATCTGGGCCGCGTGCGCGAACTGGCCGAAGTAAAAGTGAACGGCAAATCCTGCGGCATCGTCTGGTGCCCGCCGTGGCGCGTGGATGTTTCGGACGCCGTGAAACCGGGCGAAAATAAACTTCAAATCGAGGTCGTGAACTTCTGGCCGAACCGCATCATTGGCGACGCGGCGCTACCGATTGACCAGCATTTCACGCGCACCAACATCCGCAAACTCACCGCCGGCACGCCGCTGATCGAATCCGGTCTGTTCGGGCCGGTGCGATTGCTGAACGAAAGCAATTGATTTTTTCGCCGGCGGCCGCAATTTCTATCGCGGGCAAAAAAATCTAATCTGTTCCTGCGCGATCCAGCCCTCGCCGTTTTGCGTGCGCACGAAATAATATTTCCCCCGTTGCCGCAGCGCGCGAAACGGTTCGCCCGGCGGCAGCTGGGCGATCACTTCCGCCGCCTGCGTCGGCGTGAGGCGCAGCGAGGTGTTTTTGTCCATGACAATGCCGAGGCCGGCGCGCGTGAAAATTCCAACCGACGGCGCGAGGCATAACAGAAAAATTCCCAGGGCCAGCGCGGCCACGGTTTGATGCCAGCCGGCTTTGCGGATTCGGAAAAATCCCGGCACGGTCACCAACCCGACCGCCAGCCACAAACTCAAACCCGCCAGCCACGTCCAGCCATTTGCCGGCAGCCAGGCCGAGGCTTCTTCAAACCAAGTCAATTCGGGTGGGTTCACCGAGGCCGCATCGCGCGCATATACAAGATTTTCCGCGGCCGCATGGTCGAAAGGATTCAGCCAACTCGCCTGCTGCCACGCGAGGATGGCGGCACCAGCGCGCCCGCGCTGCCACTCCGCCAATCCCAAATTGAGCAACGTGCCGGAAGCTTTTTGCTCCCCGAGCGCATCACCAAATGCCTTGGCCGCCGCATCGAATTGACCAGCTTCGTAAGCCGCGACGCCAGCGCGAAACTCGTTTTCGCCCGCCGCCAGCGAACTGGTTTCCAATGCCAGCAGCGCCAAAAATCCGGCAGACAAATGTTTGATTTGAAAATTCACAGGCGCGCCTCCAGCTTCGACAAAATTGCAATCAACGCGGGTTTTTCGGCGAGCAGCGAGATTCGATTTTCTGTGACATTGGCAAAGGCGGTCGCATCGGCGGTCGTAAAAAGACGGCGCACGAGGTCGCCGGCTTTGCCATCGCGCTCCGGTGTGGTGAGAATTTGCAAAACATCACCGCAAACCAAGGCGCGCGGCGTGGCGGGATAATGCGGCGCGCTGACGATTTGCAGGGCGTTGACCGCGTGCTGGACAAAGCTGGTTTCGTTTTCGCTGGCGGCGGCTTGATCCAACCAACGGATTTCGCGCCGCAGCGCGCGGCGCGCGGCGCGACGGCGGACGATTTCGGGATGCTGTTCAAGAAATCGCCGGCGGCGATCCCACCACCACAAACCGCCGAAACCGAGCGCGGGGAAAATTTGCACGAGCGGAAACCAGCCGCGTAGTTGCAGCGGCACCAGACTGCGCGTCGGCCAACCCGGCGACGCCGCGAGTTGGCTCAGGCCGGATTTTATTTCGTCAGCCGATTGGTTTTCCGAAAGCATCAGCGCGGCATCCGAGTTCGTTTGTAATTCACCGGCCAGAACCGTGACCGGCAGCGACGGAATCGAGAGGTCAATATATTGGCCGCGCGCCGGATCAAAACAACTGAACGGAATCGCGGGCGTCGCATGCACGGTTGCCGTCAATGGAATCAAAGTGTATTTGAAACTCGCGCCTGCATCTTTATCGGCGGTTGGTGGAATGAGGCCGCCGCGCGTTGCGGGAAAAATCTGCCAGCCATCGGCGGGCGGCGGCAGCGGCGGATTGATGCGGCCCAAATTTTTCTGGCCGCGAATCACAATGGTGAGCTGCACCGGTTCGCCGACTTTTAAAACATTGGTGGTGAGGCTGGGAAAATCGCACGCGTAGCTGCCGACGGCTCCGAGAAAACCCGGCAATTCGTTTTCGCTCGGCAACGGTCGCACGTGAATCGCCACAGGTTCGGAATCGAGCAAAATCATTTTGGGCGGTCCGCCGGGAATCGTGAGGTGCCCGGTGATCGAAATCGGCCCGCCAAAATTCATGCCGGCCGTGAAGCCTTGCGCCGACAAATTTAATTGCCCGGCGGCGATCGGCGTCACGCTGGCTTCGTAAATGTAGGCCGTCACGTTCTGACCGTTCAGCGCGATCTGCCGGATGGACTGGCGAACCGCATTTTTGTCCACCACAAAACTTTCGCCGTTGAGCTGCACATCCGACACGCCTTCGATGGCACCGGCGGCGGTGGCCGGCAACAGCACGCTGACGGTGAAGTTTTCACCGACGAAAACATTGGTCGTGGACGGTTCGACGAGCAGTTGCCGCGCGGGCTCGTGCGGCTCGGGCAAATCCGTTTTCACTTCGAGTTGCGCGGCGGGAATGGGCACGGATTGACCATAAACTTGCGCCGTGAATTCCGGCATCGTGAATTTCCCCGGCACATCGGCGCGGACATCGTAATCAAACGTCGCGAAGTTTTGATACTCGCCGCCGACGGGCTGCATTGTCTGGCCGCTGCAATTCAAATGGATGTTCAATCCGGCCGGCGCGGGAATTTTTTCCGGCCAGTGCACCGAAACCGCCGTCGCGTTGAAGACCACGCGATAAACGGCCTTTTCGCCGGGCCGCACCTGCGGCGGATCAAACGACGCGGTGGCCGTGACCGGTGCGGCGATATTCACGCCCGCCTGCGACCGCATGATTTGCATCAACTGGTCCGCCGTCGGATTCACCACCGGCTGGGCGCGCGCCAACGGGCTTTGGCCGATGACCAAAACCAGCAGCAGCAAAATAATTTTTTTTCCGCGCGTGTTCACGTTGCTCACCAAATACGACCACCACGATTTTTCGGCTCACCCAATTCGCCCTGGCCCATCGGCAATTGCTTCCCGTCCGGCTGAATGCTGTTCATCAACTGTCCGGCCTGTTCGGGCGAAATCTGCAAATTCATTTCCTGCCCGCCGCCGCCTTTGTCGGATTCTTCTTTTCCAGTCAACGATTCCGGCGACGGTTTTTCGCCGTCATCGCCCTCATCCTCATCTTTGCCGCCGGACGCGCCGGGCGGCATGTTCGGCGCGGGAATTTTCCCCTTCAACTGTTTCATCAGCCCGTTCAATTCCGCCTGCTTGCCGCCCAGGTTCGCCGCGGCCTGCTGCATTTCCCGGATGCTGTCCACCAGTTTTGCGATGGCTTGTTGCACCGCCTCGGCGTTGTGCGTCGCGTTGGTGTCGGCTGGATTTAACTCTGCCGCGCTTTGAAAATCACCGAGCGCGCGACGCCATTTGGCGAGCGTTTTGCCGTGCTCATCCAACGCGCGTTGAACGGCTCTCGCCGCCTCGCGCATGTCTTTGCGCACGCCGCGACCGGCCAGATAAGCTTCCACCATTTGCTGCACATCATTGCTCGCCAGCGCATCCACCGCTTGTTGAATCGCGCCCGCGGCCGCCGCCGTTGCCGCCTGGCTCCGCTGCGTGGCCCCCGCCGGCGCTTTTTTCAATTCTTCAATTCCCTGCGCAAACCGGACCTCGCCGAGATTGAACAGCGCCGCCGGTTGCACGCGCTCGTCCTGTTTGATGAGTGAAGCTTCGAGCAAAGCTTCGGCGTCATCCCATTTTCCCGCGTGCAGTTTTTTTGTCGCGGCATTGTAGCAACCACGCGCCGTTTCCGGCGATGGCATAGAAACTGAATGGTCGACATTCGTGAGATCATTCGTCGAAACCAGCGTAGCGTTGCCCGCAAAAACGACCGCCGAACAAATCAGCAGCGCCGAGAAACATTTTTGAAAATTTTTCATGCGCATTTCATGCAACAACCAATTTGCGCCGCGTGCCGATCAAGGATTCCGCAACCACCGCCAGCAATAAAAAACCGACCGGCCAGTAAAACCGGTCAATGCCTCGGGTGTGCGCACGTTGCCGGCCTTCCTCACGATCCAAGGTCTCGACCTGGGCCCGCACTCGCGCCAGACCTTCGCCGAGCCGGCCGAGCGGATAATAATTTCCGCCCGTCGCCGCCGCGATGGCCGTCAGCGTTTTTTCATCGAGCTGACTGCGCACCGGCTCGCCTTTGGCATCACGCACCAATTCCATTTGTCCCGCCGGATTCAGCATCTGAATTTCGCTGCCCGCCGGCGTGCCGATGCCAATCGTGAAAACCACGACGCCGTTGGTGGCCAATGTTTTGGCGGTTCGCACGCCGCCATTTTCCAAATCCTCACCGTCGGTCAGCAACACCACGAGCTTGCGCCGGCTGGTTTTTCCCATCGCGTGATTTGCTTCCAGCAATGCGCGGCCGATGTCCGTGCCCGGCACCGGCATCGTTTTTTCATCCAGCGCATTCAGCGAATCCTGAAACGCATCGTAGTCCAGCGTCAGCGGACATTGCAAAAATGCGCTGCCTGCAAATGCGACCAGACCCACGCGCCCGCGTCCGTGTGTGCGAACAAAATCCGACACGGCCAATTTCGCGCGCGCGAGGCGGTTCGGCCGCACGTCCGTGGACAACATGCTGTAGGAACAATCCACCACGAACACCACGTCCTCGCCGAGAAATTGCCCGCTCGATTTGAATTCGCCCCATTGCGGCCGCGCCAGCGCGATGCCCGCGAAAACAAACGCGAGCAGCAGCAGAAAATTTTTCAACGCGCGCCGCGACGGACTGTGCGATGCCGTCAATTCTTCCACAAAACGCGGCGACGCGATTTGCGCGAGCTGTGATTTGCGTTTCGCCGCCGCACGCCATTGCAGCCACGCCAGCAAAACGGGCGCGACCACCGCGAGCCACAGCCAGCGCGGCGCTTCAAAATGCGGTTGGGCAAAATCCATCATGGCACGCGGCGAAAACGGGTGTTCGCCAAAATTTGTTCCAGCGCGAGCACGGCCAGCGCCGCCAGCAGCGGCCAATGAAACAACGGCTCGTAGGTCGCATAACGTTTCAGTTTGACCTCGGTTTTTTCCAGTTGATCAATCTGGTTGTAAATATTGAGCAATTCGCGCCGGTTCGTCGCGCGATAAAATTTTCCGTGCGACAACTCGGCCATTTTGCCAAGGACGGAATAATTCGCCGGTTGCAACAGCAGCGTCGGAATCACATTACCATTGCCATCCAGTTTTAATTTTCCGGTCGCCGGATCGAAAGCCGGCATATAGCACGGTTTGTCAATGCCGATGCCGATGGTGTAAATTTTACAGCCCACGGCGGCGGCGAGTTGCGCGGCGGGCAGCGGTTCGATTTCACCTTTGTTGTTGTCGCCATCGGTCAGCAAAATGATGACGCGGCTCTTGGCGTTGGGCACCGACTTGAGGCGTTTCGCCGCGACCACAATCGCGTCGCCGATGGCCGTGCCGAGATCGCCGATGGTGCCGATGTGCAGCCGGTGCAAATTGTCCGCGAGCCAGTCGTGATTCAGCGTGAGCGGACTCGCGAGATATGGTTCGCCGGAAAATGCCACGAGACCGATGCGATCGTTCGGGCGTTTGCCGATGAAATCACCCAGCACTTCGGACGCGATGTCGAAGCGCGTGATTTTTTCGCCCGGCAACGACATGTCCACCGAGACCATGGACCACGACAAATCCAGCACCAGCATGATGTCAATTCCCGGCGTCTCGGTCTCGACGTGATAATTGGCGAGCCGCGGCCCGGCGAGCGCGACGATGCCCAGAGCGACGACGAGCAAGCGCAGAAAAAACAAGAATCGTCCCGCCGCCGCTCTGGCTTTTGCGCCGGACGCGCGTGCAATTTCCGCGCTGGAAAATTTCAGCGCCGATAATTTCCCGACCTTGCCGCGCAGCAACGCATACACCGGCAGCAGCGCCAGCAGGCCGAGCAGCCACGGAAATTGAAATTCAAAATTTTCCATCACACGCGCGAAGTTTCATTCAGCGTTTCGACAAGCTGTAGCAATTGCGCGCGTCGATGTTCCGCTTTTTCGATCAAATTAAGCGCGCGATTTGCCGCATCCAATTTTTCCGAATCGGCTGATTGGGAAAATTTGCGCGCGTCCGCCGCGCGCAAAAAATTTGCGGTCGCCGCGGAAAGTTCCGCGCCGACTTTT